>Ga0070729_10000275_pt1 | contig 123882 bp, 93 predicted proteins | sample tdDd472_FD_66725 | JGI IMG/M metagenome (GOLD analysis project Ga0070729, IMG submission 66725) | Marine sediment microbial communities from the Atlantic coast under amendment with organic carbon and nitrate - tdDd47.2 | ecosystem: Environmental > Aquatic > Marine > Coastal > Sediment | place...
GGCGAGCTGTTCCGCGTGTCGACACTGGATGCGCTGAGCCCGCCTCGGAACGACAAGGGCGAGGTGGACTGGAACGAGGACTTCTTCGGCAAGGAGTCCTTCCTCGCCGTGAGCGGCCAGCTCAACGTGGAGACCTATTGCCAGGCCATGACGCGGGTGTACACGTTCGGGCCCACGTTCCGCGCCGAGAACAGCAACACCAGCCGGCACCTGTCGGAGTTCTGGATGATCGAGCCGGAGATCGCGTTCGCCGACCTGAACGACGATGCCGACCTCGCCGAGGACTTTCTCAAGTACCTGTTCAAGGCGGCGCTCGACGAGCGCGAGGACGACATGGCGTTCTTCGCGAAGCGGGTGCAGAAGGACGCGATCACGCGCCTCGAGACCTTCATCCACTCGAACTTCGAGCGGATGGACTACACCGAGGCGATCGAGATCCTGAAGAAGGCGAAGACGAAGTTCGAGTTCCCCGTCGAGTGGGGGATCGACCTGCAGTCCGAGCACGAACGGTACCTGACCGAGCAGCACGTCGGACGCCCGGTCGTGGTCATGAACTACCCGAAGGACATCAAGGCGTTCTACATGCGGATGAACGACGATGGTCGGACGGTCGCGGCCATGGACGTGCTCGCGCCAGGCATCGGCGAGATCATCGGTGGCTCGCAGCGTGAAGAGCGACTGGACGTGCTGGACGCACGCATCGCCGAGATGGACCTCGTCGCCGAGGACTACGGCTGGTACCGCGACCTGCGCCGGTACGGCACGGTGCCGCACGCCGGGTTCGGGCTCGGGTTCGAGCGGACGGTCAGCTACGTGACCGGGATCGAGAACGTGCGCGACGTGATCCCCTTCCCGCGGACGCCGCGCAACGCTGCATTCTGACCGGTGGGTCAGCTTTCTCGATTTGAAGCTTGCGCCGTCGGCGACGCGCGAGGATACTATACATGCGAGTGAGTCCACCGGGGACTCGCTCGGGCTCCATCCTCTGGATCTGGTAACGATCGTGTCCGAATGGACTCGCAATCGTCCATCGATCGAGGCCGGTGCATCGGCGTTGGCCGAGGCGCCGGACACGCCCGTCGGTGGTACCGAGGCCGCGGCCGTGCAGGCCGGATGGCGTGCGGCGCTGGCGAACGTCGATGCCGCTGCGCCCCGCGCGCCGCGCCGACCGGTGTCGGGCGCTCGCTCGCTGCGTGCGCTCACGCTGCTCTCGTCGATCCCCGGCGTCGTCGCCGTCGCCGTCGCGGACGTCGACACCGGCGCGCTGCAGGGCCTCGTCAGCGACGACCCGCGTCTCGATCTCGGGTCGCTGGCACAGCGGCTCGCGCCGCGTCTGGCCGAGAGTGAGCCGGGCGACGACCTGGTCATGGACGTCCGCGGCGGCTCGGTCGTCGTACGGCCGGTCCGCAGCACGAGCGTGTTCCTCGTTGCCGTGCTCGGTCGCGCGGCGCGTCGGGCCAACGTGCGCTCACGGATGCGGTCGGTCGAAGTCGAGCTGGCCGGGTTCGTCCCGCGTCTCGGCTCCCTCGCGACCGCCCGCTGATTCACCCCGCCATCACCGGGCGCCCTTCGCAGACGAATCGTTCGGGGATTCCTTGCTGGGATCTTCGGTACGGATCTATGGTGAGGGCCCCTCAGCTCGTGGCACGCGCCGTTCTCGATGGGACGAGCGCGTTCGGTGTGTCGCGAGGATCGCTTCGCGAGGGACCGAGTGGAGGATGGTGCTGGTCAGGTGCTCGTGCTTGCGCCGGACGCGGGATTTCGCGTCACGGCGGCGGGAGCGCTTCGTGATGCCGGCCTCGTCGTTCATACCGTGGGTCGCGCCACCGCGGCGCTGGATCTGCTGGAGCGGCAGCGCGTCGAGTTGATGGTGGTGCACCAGCAGGGCGAGCACGATCTCGGCCGGTACTTCATGCACCAGCTCGACGCGCTCGCGCTGCCCACCGCGCTCTTGCTGCTCGTGCCGTCGATCGCGCCGTTCGACGATCTTCGGGCGAGCCGCCGGCGCGTGCTGCTCGTCGAAGGCACCGCGGATCCGGCGTCACTGGGCACGATCGTGCGCGGCTGGCGCGACGAGCGTGGGCTGGCGAGCCTGACCCCGATCTCGCTCGGCGACTGGATCGACGCCGCGGTGCGCGAAGGCGGGCCGCACCGGCTTCGTGTCGAGGTCGGCGACGTCGCCCTCGGGCAGGTGCTCGTGAGCGAAGGTGAAGTGATCGACGCATCGCTCCCGGGCGCTCGCGGCCTCGCGGCGCTCGATGTCCTCGGGCGGCTGCCGCAGGCCCACGTGCATGTCGAGCCATGGCGTCCCGGGCGTTCTCGTACGGCGCTGGCCTGGACCGCCGTCGTCCCGTCGCCGGTCGCCGAGGTCCGCGGGTTCGTCGGCGAGCGGCTTCTCGCCGGTGACGGACCGATCGGACGGTACGCGAGGGTTGAGCGCCGCAGCGCGCCGGAGCCGCAGCCCGGGCGCACCCGCGGACCGACGAGCGTGTTCGAGGTGGTCGACGGCGCGGCCGGTCCCGAGGTTCGCCCCGGCGCTGCTTCGCCCCGGGTCGTGCGCGCCGTGCCACCCCCGCCGGACGAATCCCAGCTGCCTGCGACGCTGCATCGGTCCGGTCCGCACACGCCCCTGGACGTCGTTGCCGTCAACGAACGGGTGCGGGTCATCTCGGGCGCACAGCGCATCGCGACAGCTCCGTCGCCGGTCGCTTCGCCCGATCCGGCCGAGGCGGCGCGGGCTGCGTCACCGCACCTCGAGCCGATCGCCGCGCCGGCGTCCCGGGATCTGGACCCGAGCGCGCTCTTTGATCTGGCGATGGACGCCTACCTCGAGGGCTGCCCGACCGCCGCGATCCAGCTGCTCGAACGCTGCCTCTCGCATGACCCGGTGCATCGCTGGGCCCGATTCAACCTCGACCGGCTGCGTGCGCGCCGGAGGTGCCCATGAAGGTGCTCACGATCGCGAGCCAGAAGGGAGGCGTCGGCAAGACGACCGTGTCCCTCAATCTGGCGTTCGCGCTGGCCCAGCGCGGGCGAAACGTGCTGCTGGTCGATACGGACCCACAGGGCGGGATCGGCCTCTCGCTCGCCCAGCCGCGGCGGCAGTCCCGGGGGCTCGCCGAGTGCCTCGCCGGCGCCGCGCGGTTGCCCGAGGTCGCGCTGCACACCCGGCTGAAGACGCTGCGGATCATCACGGTCGGCAACGTCGCCGTGCAGGACACGCTCGGGTTCGGAGAGCGACTGCAGGACGGGCGAGCGCTCGGCGCGATGCTGGAGCCATTCGCTGGCGAGATCGACGTCGTCGTCATTGATACGCCCGCCGGATTCGGTGGCGCGACGATGGGCTCGGTTCGGGTCGCGACGCACATGATGTCGACGCTGCAGGCCGAACCGATCGCGCTGCGGTCGGCGACCCAGATGCTGCAGGTGCTCGCGGGGCTCCGCAGCGAACCGCGGATGCCGAAGTTCATCGGGTTCGTGTTGACGATGCTGCAGATGCGGGACCGCGCGTCGGCGTCGAGCGCCGAAGCCGCGTGGGAGCAGCTCCCCGACGGTCTGGTGATGCAGCCGATGATTCCGCGGGACTCGGCGTTCCTCGCCGCCAGCGCAGCCGGGGTTCCGCTGGGTCTGTACCGTCGCGATCCTCCCGCCGCGGCCGCGCTCTTCGAGCAGCTGGCCGTCGAGGTCGAGAGCCGAATCGGACTTCGAAGCGAGGAGGGGGATGGACCGGTTCCGCTCGTTGATTGACCCCGATGAGCTCCAGGAGCTCGTCGTCGAAGCCGGATTGTCGGATGAGGAGCCCACCGGGCGCTCTCGGTCCGACGAGGCCGTGCGGTTCACGTATACGGGGATGCACGACGCCGTGCGCGAGCCCTTCGTCACCGGGCCCGGGGACGTGCGACCGGTCGAGGTACCGCCGTTGCCGCCCCGAGCCGCCGCGATCGAGGGCGACGTCGCTGGCGCCGTGCGCCAGATCGCAGAGTGGGCGCGAATGGCGTCCGGTGCCGACCGCGTGGCCGTCGTCGATCGGGACGGTCGAGCCTTCACCGAGTCGATCCCCGCCGCGCCGATCGCCGCCGGGATGGTACGCCTCGCGTCCGTCTGGCAGGACGCCCCGAGCGGCGCGGCGACCCTGTCCGTCGGCACCGAACCGATTCACGTCGCGTGGTCGGCGTCGCCGGTCGGGACGATCCTCGTCGTGCTCTGCGGTCCGCGACCGACCAGCGTGACCACCCGCGCCATCGCCGATCGACTGCGGCAGGCGTTCACCCGTGAGGTGACTCCATGAGCGGCGCGGTGCTTGCGAAGCTGGGTACGGATGTCGCGGCGCTGCGCGCGTCCGTCGTGGTTGCGCTGCCGGACGGCATCGTCGCGGCCGAGTGGACCCGCCCGGGTCGGGACGGATTCGAGCCGCCGGTCGTCGCTGACCTCGCGCGCCTGATCGAGCGGCAGGCCGACGTGCTGCATCACCTTGTCGGGACCCGCGCCCCGTCGCGCATGGCGATCGAACACGGCACCGTGAGGGTGCTCGTCGAGCCGCTGCGCGAGGGCCTCGTCGCGTGTCTGGCCTTTGCGCCCGACTACCCCGAAGCGCTCGCTGTGCTGCATGCGCGGCAGCTTGCCGATGCGTGGGGCGACGACTCTACGGGCGTGCCGCGCCGCGCACCGAGCCCGGTGGCGCGGGCGTTGTCGCGGTTGCTGCGCGACGCCGCAGACCCGGAGCTCGCGGCGCTGCGGGTCGCGCTCCGTGCGCGGATCCGGCCGCAGGCCCTGATGTCCCCGGACGAGCTGGACGAGCGACAGGCGGCGGCCGTGTGTGAACAGATCGAGATCGTGTTGCGTCAGCCGATGCCCGGCCTGGCGGCCGTGGGAGGTTCGTGATGGCTGGCATCGGAGCCCTTCGGTCCAAGGGGACGCACTCGCGCCTGCCTGCGCTGGCCGACGTGCCGGTCATGTGGGCCGGGGCGCCGTTCTGGCTCGGCCTCGATACGGTCATCGGCGACGCGTTGGGCAACGAGCGCGCCGCGCGTCTGCGTCTCGAGCTCGCACGCGACCTGGCCCGCCAGCTCGTGGTGCGGGCGGCGCCGACGGTCGGGGCCGCGTCCGGACCCCCGATGCTTCAGCTCGCCCGAGGCCTGCTCGTCGCGCTCGGCGAAGGCCGCGTGTCGATCGAGTCGGATGGCGGACGCCGCAGAGGCGTCGCTGCGTCACCGACGATCGGCGCGACCTGGTCGGCGAACACGGCGGCGAAGGCGGCCGTGCCCGTCGATGGCTACCTCGCGGGGTGGTTCGCGGCCGGCATCGAGCTCGCGCTCCGTCGGGACCCGAACACAATCGCGGCGCGCGAAGTGCGCTGCGTCGCGTCCGGCGCAGCCCGCTGCGAGTTCGACTTCGTCCGCTCCGACGCGACCGCTCCCGTGGCGGGCCCGCTGCTCGGCGACCTCGAAGCGCTCTGCGAGACCGCGCCGACCGACCCGGACGCCATCGACGGCCTGACCGAGCGGACGCGCACCTGGCTCGAGAGCCAGCGCGCCGATGCGGACGGTCGCATCCAGCCGATGGGTACACCGTTGCTCGTACGACCGGCGGCGTGGACGGCGCGCATCGCCGCTGCGGCGATCGACGCGCTCGAGGCCGACGCGCCGGATGCTGTCCCGGCGCTTCTCGCGCTGCTGCGCGAGTGCGCGGCGCGAGCGGTGATCAACGACGTGGGTCGCGTGATCGTGTCGGACTGGTGGGAGGCGATCGCCGGCGGATTGCCGACGACCCAGCAGGAGGCGGCCCACCACGCCCTCGCGGTCGTTCGTGCGTTCGGGTGGGGGCAGTGGTCCGTCGTCGAGCTGGACCCCGGGCGACGTATGGTCCTGAGCGTGCCAGCGAGCCCGGTCGGTGCCGTCCTGCGCGCGCACTTCGGCGTCGCCGAGGTCTGCCGCGACTGGTTCGCGTCCGGCGCGGCCGAAGCGATCGGTCGGCTCGTGCTCGGCCTGCCGTGGTCCGAAGACGCGGACGTACCCCTCGCACGGGTGCTCGACCGGGTGCACGACCGCGACGAGCTGGTGACCGAGGTGGTGACCTGTGTGACGTCCGGGGACGACGGCACGACGCTGGTCGTTTCGATGGCCGAGGACTAGGCGACCGCGCCGCGGATCGTCGAGGGATTGAATAGCGTGGCAGGCGCCGCGTCGAACGGGGAGCCGTTGCGCCCCGGTCACGCTCGAGCTCCGTCATGCCTCTGCCTCCTTTTCGCTTTCTCTGCGCGTCCACGATCCTCGGGACGGTCGCGTTCGCATCGCCGGTGTTCGCCCAGGCGGGCCCGTGGCATGGCGTCCAGCTGACCGGTTCGGCCGAGGCGGACATCTACGCGGCGGCGACATCCGGTCCGCGCATTGCGGACAGCGCCGGTGACGGGACACGTCCGACCGGCGTGATGGCGGTGGGCGGGCGCATCGGGCTCGACGGCGTCGCGCGTCGGCCGACGTCCGGTGAGCGGGGCGAGGTGGATGGGCTCGCGCTGCTGCCCGGCGCGGACTGGACGGACCGGTGGGGCGCTGCGCTGCACCTCGACGTGGCCGCGAACTTCGACGAGTGGGTGCTCGACGCGCGCGGCCCGGTGACCGGTGCCGAGGTCGATATCTACGACGTGGGCGACGACGACGAGGAGATCGACGTCGCCGTGTATCAGGAGCTGCACCTCGCGCTGGGTGTCGTCGAGGTCTCGCAGCGGCTCGGGTTCCAGGGGCCGGTCGGCTTCGACGACGCCGTCTGGCTGTCGAACCGCGACACGCTCGCGCTCGGTGCACGCATCGACGTGCCGACGGTCGTGCGCCTCGGTCGCCTCGACCTGGGCTGGCTCGGCGTCGGCTACGACGCGTGGGTCGACGTGCGTCGCGAGTCGCCATCGGACGCCCTCGAGCGCGCCCGCGGCGACGTCACGCTGACCGTCGGCGGCCTGCGGTGGCACCGCGAGAACGAGCGCGATGGTGTGACCCTGACGGCCGCCGAGGTGGACGCCCGGTTCATGGACTACGACGTCGACTACGACGCCGGGACGCTCGACGCGGTGCTCGAGACGTCGGAGGCCCGGGCGACCCACGTCGAGGTCACCATCGCCGGCGTGGACGGAGTCGCTCTCGGCCCGGACGCGACGTTCGCGGCCTGGGGCGGCACGAGCACGATCGCGCTGCCGCGGGACACGTCGACCGAGACCATCGGCCTGTGGGGCGAGGATCCCACGGAAGCGTCGGACACCCGCGATGTCAGCGCCGTGCCGCTACTGGGCGTGCGGTGGACCCGCTGGTCGGCGGGCACGCAGACGTCGCGCCCGTGGGGCGATGCCGCGGGGTTGACGAACCGCGAGCTGTACCCGGCGCTCGAGGTCGAGCTCGAGACCTTCCACCGCCTCGCACCAGACGGCCTGGGCGTCGACGCGGGCGCGCGCCTTGGCGGGCGTCGGACCTTCCTCGTGCCCGGCGACGTGCGCTTCGTCGTCGAAGGCGACCTCATCGCCGCCCGGCGGCACGCGGTCAGCGATCTCGCGAGCGGACGCGCGGCGTTCGAGCAGGGCGACGCGCTGTGGCTGGGGCGCGCAGCGTTCGAAGCGCAGCGCCGCGTCGGCGGTCCGATGCATCTCTACGCGCGCGGCTGGTACGAGCACTCCGACCGTGCGGACGCCACCACGGCCGGCGATGGCGCCCGGTCCGTGCTGCATGACGACATGGGCGTTCTCGTCGGTCTCCGGTTCGCGCAGTGAGCCGCCCGGGTCGGCGATCGTCGCTCGTGGGGTGACGTGACGAATTCAGGTTCGATTGGGCTTGCACCCGAACCCGGTCGTCTGTACATCCCCGCCTCCACGACGACGGGCCCCCGGGCCCGGTCGGGTCCGGCGCGAATGGGCGCCGGGTGTTGAATCCGTCCGGTCCAGCGCCCTCCTGTGAGGGGTCGAGCCCCGGCATCCGGTTGGGCCCGTTCTTGATGCGGGTCGGGATGGAGTCGACATGACGCAGGCCCCCTGGACTGCCGCCGCCGTGCACATCGATCCCGCGGTGGATCCGATCGTGCGTCCGAGCCGCCCCTGGTTCGAGCGTGAAGGGCTCGCCTGGGACGGGGACCACCTCACGTTCGCCGGTCACCGCGTGGCCGACCTCGTCGCCGAGCACGGTGCGCCGTGCGCGTTCTATGACGGGGCGCGCATCGCCGCGAACATCGGCCGCATCCGGTCGGCGTTCAAGGCGACGGGGCACCCGCACCGGCTGTACTACGCCATGAAGGCGAACCGGTTCGGCCCGGTGCTGCAGGCGATTCGTCAGACCGGCGAGTGCGGCATCGATTGCTGCTCGCCGCGAGAGGTGTTTCGCGCGATCGAGTTCGGCTTCGCGCCGTCCGAGATCTCGTTCACCGGCAGCTCGATCAGCGAGCGTGACGTGGACCTGATCGCCGACCTCGGCGTGCGGATCAACGTCGACTCGATCAGCATGCTCCACAAGATCGGGCGCCGCGCGCCGGGCCGTCGCATCGGTCTGCGCGTGAACCCGCAGATCGGCGTCGGGATGTCGTCGGCGCTCACCTACGCCGGCCATCGCCCGAGCAAGTTCGGCATCTACGCTGATCGCTTCGACGAGGCGCGTCGGCTGGCGGACTCGTACGGCCTGATCGTCGAGGGCGTGCACATGCACGTCGGGTCCGGCTGGCTCGCCCGCGGGCTCGAGACCTTCTCGCGTGCGGTGTCGCGCCTCGCGGACTTCGCGCAGACCCTACCGCACCTCACGTACGTGAACGTCGGCGGTGGCATCGGCGTGCCGCACGGCCCGGACGACGAGCCGGTCGACCTCGCGCTCTACGCGTCGACGATCACCAACGTCGTGCGCGAGCGCCTCGGCTCGGGGATCGAGGTGTGCTGCGAACCCGGTGACTACCTCGTCAACGACGCCGGCATCCTGGCCGCCGAGGTGACGATGGTCGAAGAGAAGGGCGGCACGCTCTTCGTCGGGCTCAACGTCGGGTTCAACTCGAACCCGCAGGCGGCGCACTACGGGTTCCGGCAGGAGGTCGTGCACGCGACGCGCGGGCCCGCGGGCCCCGGCGCGACGCGGTGCTGTGTCGTCGGCAACATCAACGAGGTCATCGACAACTTCAACGAGGACACGCCGCTGCCAGACATCCACGAGGGCGACGTCCTCGTGATGCTCAACGCGGGTGGCTACGGCTCGTCGATGGTCAGCGACCACTGCATGCGCGAGACGGCCAGGGACGTGCTCGTCCGCTGACCTCTCGCGCCACTCTTCGCTCTTCGCGTCACGTCCGGGCGCCCGCCATCGCGCGGGTGCCCGGTGGTGTGCGCTACGGGGCCGGCGGCGACGTCACGCAGACCACGTCGACGTCGCGGGCGATCGGGTGCGGCTCGCCGTCGCGGATGCAGCTGAACACGGCGTCGTCGATGTCGGGGCGCAGCTGTCGCACGACGTCGGGGATGCGCCCGGGGCCGGCGATGTGACCGCCGCCTGCGATCACGACGATCACGGTGTCCGGGGGCAGCGCGGCGTCCAATGCGGCGACGGCGCCGCCCATGGATCGGTCCCAGACCCGCTGGGCTTCGACGAACCGGTCCAGCGTCTCTTCGAACGACGGGTCGTCGCTCGGCATCCCGTGGGCCGTGAGCGCCTCGGCGAGAAACGCACGGTATTCGGGGTCGATTGTGTCCTCACCGACCGGCAGTCCGGCGTCGATCGCGCCGTCCACTCCGTCCCGCCCTCGCTCGAAGACCGCGCGCGACGCGCCGTCGGGGGCGTTGATCCCGACGAGGCGGACGTCGGGTTCGCGCGCGAGCTCGAACACCGGCGCGTAGAGCGCCCAGTCGAATCCCCAGACGTCGTCCCACGCGATCGCCTCGACGAAGGCGGCCGTGGACAGCCCACCGTCCGAGTAGGTCGCCGTCGTCGCGGACGTCGACCAGGGGAACATCTCGGCGGCGATCACGACCGGGCGACCGAGCGAGCGGGCGTATTCGATCACCGCCCGCTGGGCCAGATGGTGCGACGGTTCGTCATGGGCTTCGCCGACGTAGACGACCCGGGCGTCGCGCACCAGCGCGCCCGCCAGCGCCGCCGGCTCGGCGTCGTCGCCACTGCCGCGAGCGTCGGGCAACGCCCAGAAGAACCCTTCGCCGTCGGACACCGCCGGGGTGCCCGCGTCGACGTCGTGGGGCTGCGTGGTGGACGGCGCACCGCAGGCGCCGACCAGCGCCAGCGCGAACCCGGCCGCCAGTCGCGCCGGCTTCACGCCTCGGGCGCGATGTCGTCGCGCATCGACTGCATCACCTCGAGCACGCGGCTCGACAGGCGGGCGGTCGTGGCGGCGTACGGGACGACGACGCGCGTCGTGTCCCCGGTGTACGACAGCGGCTTGCCGTCGACGTCGACGATGTGGCCGCCGGCCTCGGCGATGATGCCTTCGGGCCCGCAGGTGTCCCACATGTGGGTCTTGCCCGAGAAGTTGAAGTACAGGTCGGCGCGCTGCTCGGAGATCTGCGCCAGCTTGCAGCCCACCGAGCCGTGCCGGTAGTCGCTGGTCGTGCCGAGCGCCTTCATGATCGCGTCGATGCGCGGATCGGGATGCGAGCGGGACCGCACGACCGTCGCCGCGGTGGCGTCGGCGGAGTCGGACACCCGCAGGCGCCGCTTGCTGCTGCCCATCTTGTGCCACGCGCCGCTGCCGGACCCGCCGTAGTACAGGTCGCCGGTGGCGGGCATGAACACCACGCCCATCACGGCGCGGCCCTCGATCGCGAGGCCGATCATGATCGACCACTCGCCGTTCTTCTTGATGAAGTCGCTCGTGCCGTCGACCGGGTCGATGAACCAGGCGCGATCGGCGTCGACGCTGCCGGTGTGGCCGCTCTCTTCGCCGACCACGAGGTCATCGGGGAAGGCCGCCGCGATGCGCTCGCACAGGAACGCGTTCACCCGGCGGTCCGCCTCGGTGACCGGGTCGCGGTTCTTCTTTTCGTCGACGGTGAACTCCCGCCGATAGACGTCCATGGCCAGCTCGCCAGAGGCGACGGCGAGTTCGACGGACAGTTCGAGTTCACGGCTCAGCACGGCACACTCCGAGGATCGACTCGTGGATCGAGCGCCGCCACCCTGGCGCTGCGAGCCGCACGCCGCAACCCCGGACTTCGATCCCGAGGGGGCCGAGACGGCGCTCGGACGCAGTGGTGCTCGGTACGTTCGGGGGCTCGTCGAAGTCGTCCCACCCGAATCGGGACTCCGCCCGAGGGACTGCGTGTGCGGGCCGATCACGGGGCCTGCGCGTACAACCGTGTCCCGAGAGGCCATCGATGCACCGGTTCTTCGTGCTTTTCGTCGTGGGGTGGTTTGCCGTCGGGTGTGGCTCCGGTGTCGGCGACCCCGACGCGCTGCCCGCCGAGGTGGATCTGACCTGCCCGCGCCCCGCGCTTTCGCCCGAACCGGCCACGCCCGGGTTCTTCGCGTTCTACACCGCTCTCGATGGGGTCGAGGACATGCCGGCGCAGATCACCGGGCCGTACGCGGACGTCGTCGTGAACGTCGAGCAGGCGGGGGGCCGTCTCGTGTTCAGCCGAGCGACGAGCTACCGCCCGGTGTGGATCACCGAGGACGCGGCGGTCGGGCTGCCCCATCTCGCCGAGGTCCGCGGACCCTGCCCCGCGGACGAACGATTCGACCGTTCGAACGCCTACGCCTGGGCGCGCGTGCTGTCCGAATCCGCCGACGAGATCCGCGTCGGATGGCGGTATGCGCCGGTGCTCGACGGCACGCCGCCGGACGCGTTCGTGCACGAGGTCTGGTCGATCGACCCGAGCGGGCGCGTCACCCGCGTCCACCGCCCGACGACGCCGACGATCACGGCGTGGCGGGATCCGAACCATCGAACCGTGCAGACGCTCCAGCTGTCGGCGCAGGGCGTCGACGTGCTCGAGACCACCGCGCCGATGGAGCCGTCCGCTGCGCCGGCCCCCGACGCGGCGCCTGTCGTCGATCCCGCCGTCGCGCCCGTGCTGCACTGGCGGTTCGACGAAGGGCAGGGGGACGTGACGCGCGATGCCGTGTCGGGGCGTGTGGCGCGGATCGACGGGCAGGGCGCGCCGTGGCGCCCGGGGGTGTCCGGGCACGCGCTCGCCTTCGATGGCTACACTGCGTCCGTGCGCGTCGATGGCGATCCGGATCTGTCGTTCGACCGCTTCACCGTGTCGGCGCGCGTGGCGCTCGGCGCGCGCCCCTGGTCCGAGGCCGCCGTGGTACGGACCCTCTCGGACGGCGCTCCCGTCGTGCTCGGCGTCGACCCGCACGGCCGACCGTGGGCGATGCTCGGTGGCGCGGAGGTGCGGGGTGACGATCCGATCGCGCTGTCTCGCTGGACGCACCTCGCCGCCGCGTTCGACGGCGAGACGCTGGCGCTGACCGTGGACGGGGAACCGATCGGGCAGGTGGCGGCCAGCGCCCCGGATGTGGTGGCGGGTTTGCAGTTCGGGATGAACGTCGACGAGAGCCCGGCGAGTGATGCCGTGCGATGGGATGACACGGGCGAGTTCCACCACTTCGCCAACCGGACGGGCATCGAGGGCTGGATCGACGAGGTGATGATCCATGATCGGGCCCTCGACGACGTCGAGCTCGCGATGCTCGCCGACCCGCTCGTCCCGGTGGATGACGCGGCGCCGGTGCTCCCGCCCCGGCACACACCCGGTCCGGACGGTGTGGCCGATCGGTTCGGCGCGGTGTTGGACCCGCTCAGGTGGCACCCGCTGTGGGACGACCTGTGGCGGGTCGAGGAAGGCGATGACGTCGTGGTCCGGTTCGACGATCGCCCCGGCGCGTTCGTGTACTGGCGCGGCACGGTGCACGGCATGAACGCGGTGGCCGATGTCGGCCGCTGGATGACCGATCAGAGCGTCGAGATGGTCGTCCCGGAGCGACACCCGACGATCCGCACCCTCGCCGAGCACATGTCGGACAAGGCAGCGCGGCGGAGCCACGTGCGCGTGATCGAGAACACCGACGCGCGTGTCGTCGTGCACTGGCGGTACGCGACGACCGACGTCTTCGACACGAACCTGCACCAACGAGGCTACGTCGATGAGCTGCACACCATCTACCCGGACGGCGTCGCGGTGCGGCAGGTGCGGTACTGGCTGGTGCCGGAAGAGCCGATCGAGTTCTTCCACGACTTTCAGGTGCTGCTCGAGCCAGGGCAGCGCGCCGAGGACGTCGTGCCGTGGACCGCGGTCACCTACGCGAATCTGGCCGGTGACACGGCGGACCTGACCTGGCCCATCGCGGCCGAGGCACGGCCACCGATCAACCCGTCGAACATCGTCCGGATCAACTTCGACGGCCCCTGGGATGTCGTGGGCATTGCGCAGGGCGGGCGGCACTTTCCGGCCGGTGGCGGCGGCGAGATCTCGGACATGATCGGGTACCACGGCGAGGACTTCCCGTTCGCGGGCCCATGGAACCACTGGCCCGCAGCGCAGATCCCGTCCGACGGTCGGTTCGCGACCACCGACGACCGCATCGCGCACTTCGCTCTCGGCAGCCTCGAACCGCAGGAGCATGGCACCGGCTCGATGCTCTACGCGCTGACCGACGACCCGACGATGGCGGGCTCGATTGCGCTGGCGCGATCCTGGGTTCGACCGCCGGAGCTGCGTGACGTGCAGGGGGCGACGTCGCAGGGGTATGTCACTGATGCACGGGCGTGGCACCTCGAGACGGAGGTGCCCGACGTGTCGTTCACCCTCGACGCGTCCGACGCCTCGCCGGTGCACAACGCGGCGTTCGTCCTCGCCGGGTGGTCGGGCGCCGTGCCGTCGGTGTGGGTCGACGGCGCGCCGGTCCCGGCGCGGGTCGGGATGACGCGCGACACGGCGGGCGCACCGCAGGCCGTGGTCTTCGTGCCGATTCGCGCGACGACGCCGATCGCGGTGCAGATCGCAGCCGAGCGTTGACGGGCTGCTGCGCGACGTTGACGGTCGCGCGCGGCGTCTGCTACTCCGCACGGCGCTGCGCTCGCGCATGCGCGCGCCCCTGCGCGCCCACCGATCGACCGGGTCGTCGCCTTCGAGCGTTCGGATCCGGTCACGCCATCGGAGAGTTCATGACCTCGACGAATCGCTTCTCGCGCTCGATGGCCGCTTCGGCGGCGCTCGCCGCGGGCCTGTTCTGCGCCTCTTTCGCCACCGCCAGCGAACCCGCCGACGACGCGGACGCGGTGTGGTCGAACGACGTCATGCACTTCAGCTATGGGGACGACCTCGCGGTCGACACGCGTTCGGTGACGGCGCCGGACGGTGCCGTCGAGGTGATCACCGTGCGCCTGCAGGATCCGGAAGCCGGCACCGCCGTCGGTCGCTCGTGGGTCGCGTTCACCCTGTACCGCGCGCCGGTCGCCCTCGAGGGCACCGACGCCGCGACGCCGATGCAGGTGCTCGAGTACACGCTCGCCCACAACCGGGTCGCCACCGGCGGCGCGACGCAGGTCGAAGGCGCGGATGTGCAGCTCGGCGACGTCGTCCTCGACGGCGTCCGCGTGACGTTCGACGGCATCCCCGGTGTGCACGCTGCGGCGGCGGCCACGGAGATCGACGGCACCACCGTCGTCGCCTGGTACCACCGCGACCCCGCAGATGCCCCCCGGTTCGACGAGCTCAACGACGTCATGGCGACCTTCGGCGCCGGACCGGTCGCCGAGCCGGCGGCGGACGACGAGACCGCCGACGGCGACACCGCCGAGGACGCAGAATGAGCGACGCACCGCGAACCGGACTGTTTCGAACGACGCTGCCGCTGCCGAGCAACGAGAAGGCGGTCCCCGCCGCACGGCTCATCTGGCTGCAGACCGAGAACGACCACGGCAAGCCGGTCGTGGTGCTGCCGAGCGGCGTGACCGACAACCGGTGGACGTTCGGCAACCGCGGGTTTCTGGTGAACGACCCGACGTGGCTCGCCAGCCTCGTCGCGTTGCCGCCCCAGGGGTTCTATCAGCTCGACGGCGACGTCCGCCTGCAGGGGGGCGTGACGCTGCCCGGTGGGCTGCTCGTACAGCTCGGGTTCACGCGCACGGGCGAGTCGGTGGTGTTCCCCGGCCACCTCTTCCCCGGCAACCAGATCCGGTTTGCGAGCCGCGGCGCGAAGCTCGGTGACCTGCAGCTCGAGAAGCTGACGCCGCAGCGATTCAAGCTGCTCGCGCCGCCCAACGCCGAGGCGCCGGCGCCGGACGCCACGTCCGACTGATCACGAGCCCTTGCTCGACGCGCCGACCGGCCCCATGAACCGTGGGGTCGGTCGCGGTTTTTGTTTGCAGCGACGCGAGCTTCGGGTACCCGGAGCGTCGCGTCGTCGTCCCTCTGCCGACGCTCCCCGAAGTCCATCGAGCACGTCATGAACGTGACCCGCGAGCATCCCTACGCCCCCTTCGCCGAGCAGGTCGCCAAGCCGGCCCGGTACCTCGGCGGCGAGTACAACTCCGTCGTCAAGGACTGGGCGTCGGTGTCGAGCCGATTCTGCCTGTGCTTCCCCGATGTGTACGACATCGGGATGAGCCACATGGGCACCAAGATCCTCTACTCGATCGTCAACAAGACCGACGATCTGCTGATGGAGCGGTGCTTCACCCCGTGGTTCGACATGGAGGAGCAGCTTCGCGAGCGCGACCTGCCGCTCGTGAGCCTCGAGACGTGGCGTCCGCTCGTCGACTTCGACGTCGTCGGGTTCTCGCTGCAGTACGAGATGACGTACACCAACATCTTCACGATGCTGGACCTCGGCGGCGTGCCGCTGCGCAACGCGGACCGCACCCTCGCGCATCCGCTCGTCATCGCCGGTGGCCCGACGGCGACCCACCCCGAGCCGATGGCGCCGTTCATCGATGTCTTTCTCGTCGGCGATGCCGAAGAGCGGCTGCCGCGCCTGCTGCGGCACTGGGCCGAGATGGTCGAAGCCGGTGGTCGCACGCGGCTCGAGATGATCGCCGAGCTCGCGAAGGAGGGCGGCCTGTACTGCCCCGACCTGTACGAGCTCGAGGTCGACGAGAGCACCGGCCTGCAGGTCGTCGGCGCGCCCCGCTTCGAGGGCGTGCCCGAGCGGGTGGAGCGTGCCTTCCTCGACGACATCAGCCGGTACCGGTTCCCCGACGACTCGCCCGTGGCGGTCGCCGAGGCGATCTTCGACCGGATGAGCGTCGAGATCGCGCGCGGGTGCACCGAGGGCTGCCGGTTCTGCCAGGCGGGGATGATCTACCGCCCGGTGCGGGAGCGCGATCCGGACGAGATCATCGATACCGTGCTCGGCGCGGTCGAGAAGGGCGGATACGACGAGGCGGCGATCACCGCGCTCTCGACGGCCGACTACTCGTGCATTTCGCCGCTGATCAAGAAGCTGATGGGCCGCCTGCGCGAGCGGAAGGTCTCGCTCGGCATCTCGTCGCTGCGGGCCTACGGCCTCGACGACGACCTGCTCGACGAGATCGCGACGGTGAAGGCGACCGGGCTGACGTTCGCGCCCGAGGCGGGCACGCAGCGGATGCGCGACGTCATCAACAAGAACATCACCGAAGACGACATCTTCGCGACCTGCCATCGGGTGTTCTCGAAGGGCTGGCGCAAGATGAAGCTCTACTTCATCCTCGGCCTGCCGACGGAGACCGACGAGGACATCGTCGGGATCGCGAAGATGGGGCGCCAGGCGAAGGAGATCGGCGAGCAGTACCACCGGTCCGTCAACGTGACGGTGTCGGTGTCGAGCCACGTGCCCAAGCCGCACACGCCGTTTCAGTGGGCGGCGATGGACTCGCTCGAGGACATCGAGCGCAAGCAGCACCTGCTGCTCGACCTGGCGAAGCAGTGGGGCTTCAAGTTCCGTCGCCACGACATGCACGTCAGCCACCTCGAGTGCATCACCGGGCGGGGCGATCGGTCCGTCGGCGAGATCGTGTACGAGGCGTGGCGTGACGGGGCACGGTTCGACAGCTGGGACGAGCACCTCGCCCTCGACGCGTGGGACGCAGCGATCTCGGCGTGGGAGACCCGCACCGGGCAGTCGCGGCAGATGTTCTTCGACACCCTGCCGATCGACTGCCGGACGCCATGGGACCACATCGACGTGGGTCTGGAGGACGGGTTCCTGCTGCGCGAGTACCGCAAGTCGCTCAAGAGCCGACTCAGCCCGCCGTGCGGCAAGCCGAAGGGCGCGAAGGTCCATCACACGAACCTCGAAGAGGCCCTCGCCGAAGAGAAGAAGCTCGTCTGCTATCACTGCGGCATCGCCTGCGATCTCACGCAGATGAAGCAGGAGCGCATCGAGTTCCTCGACCAGCTCGGCGCCGAAGCGCCCGCTGCGCCGCGCGTCGAGGCGAACGTGCACGACACGGCGATGGAGCGCGTGAAGCAGGGCCTGACCCCGCACGATTTCGATCAGGGCGAGAAGGTCCGCGTGCGTCTGAAGTACCAGAAGCTCGACGCCGTCAGCTTCCAGGGGCACCTCGACCTCGTCCGCATCCTGCCGCGCATCATGCGTCGGGCGGGGCTGACGATGTGGTACTCCGAGGGCTTCTCACCCAAGCCGGTGATGACCTTCGGGCCCGCGCTGAGCCTCGGCGCGCGGTCGCTTGGCGAGTACATGGACGTCGCCTTCAGCGGCGAGGTCGAGGCCGAAGACGTGCTGCGGCGCATGAACGAGAGCGCGCCCGACGGGCTCCTGTTCACCGGCGCGCGGCGGGTGTTTTCGGCCGACGAGGGCCTCGCCCAGTCGATGAACACGGTCGACTTCCTCGTGACCTTCGACGTCGGGCCCCTCGAAGAGGCGCTGGCGAGCGACATCGAGGCGTCGCCGGACGCGTCGCTGCTCGAGCTCGTGCAGGTGCGCATTGACCGCCTCGTCGCCGACCCGGACCACGCCCTGTCGATCGTCCGCAAGAAGAAGCGGCGCGAACGTCGTCTGTGGGACGTGGTCCAGACGCTGCGCGCGACGACGAGCGACGCGTGGGCCCAGGCGGCCCACATCCGGCCCGGTTCGGTGGCCGTGTACATCCGCCAGTGGCACGGCAACGGCCCGTCGCTGAAGCCGCTCGAGATCGCGGCGGCGGTCGTCGGTGACATCCCCAGCCGCGACGTGGTCCGGCTCGGTGGCTGGTTCATCGACGAGGACGGTACGGTCCACGAGCCGCTGCACTATGGCGCGGCCGGGCCGCGGGACACCGCCGAGCGCACACCGGCGCAGGCACGCGCGCTGCACCGTGGCAATGCAGTCGACGGCATCGACGCCATCGCGCCCGCGCACACGCCGGACCTCGTCCACCTCGCGGGCGCTCCGCGTGCCTGACCGTGCGTGTGCCTCGCGCATCCGACGGTGAACGCCGGTCGGCTCGATCCTATCCGCCGATGAAGAGGCAGACGCCGATGTCATCGAGGGCTGGGTCGCAGCTGATCTCGGCGTCGCACAACGAGCGGCACTCGCCGCTGCACGGGTCGACGCCGGCGCGGCACAGCTCCTTGCAGCCGTCAGGGCTGTCGTTGTGCGGCCGCCCGCCGATTGCGTCGAAGCACTGCCAGCCGGCCTTGCAGTCGTTGATCGCATCGCAGGCGAACTGCGAGGCGCCGGCGGGCAGGCAGGCGAATCCGTCGAATCCGCCCTCGTCATCGACGACGACGTAGCAACCGAGCCCCTCGCCGCAGCTCTCGGGCTGCAGGGGATCGCAGGCGTCTGGCGAAGCATCGATGCGGGGCGTGTCGGTGGCCCCGTCTGTCGTGGCGTCGGTGGCTACATCGTCTGCACCGACGTCTTCGACGCCGACCGTGCCGTCCCCGGACTCGCTGTCTGTGCACGCGACGAGGCCGATGATCAGCAGCAGCGCGACACGGTGTGCGAGCCCCACACGCATCAGAAGCGGGTGCGCAGCATGACGCCGAAGCCGTCCCGGGTCGGGCCCGCGGACACATTCGTGTTCGACTCGTTGCCGCCGTTGCGCATGAGCATCACGAGCCCGACGCCGGTCAGCGCAGCGCCGACGCCGATGGTCGCGTAGCCGACACCGGCGAGGGTCTCGGCGTCGCTCTCGAGGCTCGAGATGCGGTTCGCGTGGGCGACGGGGTCGGTGACGGCGTCCGTACCGATCGCGGCCACGGCCTCGTTGTGATCCGAGACGGTGTTGCCGCGGATGACGAACACGACCGCGCCGCCGACGAGGGCGGCGCCACCGGCCGAGGTCAGCGCGATGCCGAGCCCATTGCCGCCGCGCTCCGGCGGGGGCTCGGTGAGGATCGGGTCTTCGATGGGATCCTCGATCGGGTCTTCGATCGGGTCCTCGACGACGAGCTCGGTGAGTTCGACCTCGATCGGGACGACCAGGCCGGCGAGGCCGTTGCGGCGATCGCGCAGGGACTCGTAGCCGTCGGCGCGGACTTCGACGTCGATCGTGCCCGGCGCGACCCAGGCCTCGACCGGGGTCTCACCGAGGCGACGCTCGGTGCCGCCGTCGATCATGAGCCAGACTTCGGCACCGTCCGGGTCGCTGGTGACCGATAGGCGCGTGTAGTTCGCCTGCAGCTCACCCTCGAGCTCTTCGAGGTAGGCCTCGATGTCGGCGCGGTCCTGCGCGCCGGGGAAGAGCTCGATGTACCGCGTGAAGTAGTGCTGGGCGCAGGGCAGGTCGCCCGTCGCGTCGCACAGTCCGCCGAGGTTGTAGGCGAACGACGGGTCCTGAACGAGGCGGAACGCCTCTTCGTAGAGCGCGATCGCCTGGTCGACGTCCCCCGCCTCGAACGCGGCGCCGGCGTCTTCGGCCAGCTGGGCCGCCTGCTGGCGATCCGACTGGGCAGACGCGGTCGCGACCCCGAGGGTCATGAGGGCGAAGGCGAATACGGCGACGAGTCGACGTGCGTGCATGCAACAGCCGTTCGAGCGGGTGCGCGGCGCCCCACCGCGGGGTCGTGAGCGCGTTCGGTGCGCAGAGCGGTCCGTCCCCTCGCGCCCGTTCACCCTCGCGCAGAACCCGGTGCAACGCAAGCTGACGTCACCGCTGGGGCACCCGCGCGTCGAGCGATTCGAGCTCCGCCGTCGTGAGCTCGTCGTGCACACCGGTGTCGATCGCCTGCAGCGACGGAGGCGTGTCCGAGATGCGATCCCCCCACAGCCGGCGCTTCACCGCGTGGCGCTGGCGAGCCTTGTACACGTCGTGTGACGCGAGCCCGGACCGCGACCGCTCGTAGGCGGCGGCGTCCATGATCTGCACTTCGTAGGGGAAGAAGAAGCGCACCTCGGTGTGGACGCCGAGGCGTTCGAGCACCTTGCGCATCGACGCGGCGCGCGCGGGCTGGGTGACGACGCGTTCGAGCATCCCCAGGTGCGGGTTTGGCACGAGGATCTGCTGGCTGCAGGTGAACTGGATCGAGTGGTACGCGACGGAGCTGTACGGGTTGTACGTCGGCTCGGGCGAGCCGGGGAACTCGGTGCGCGAGACGCGGTCGCGCAGCGCAGACCAGCGCTCGAACTCCGCGAGCTCGCCGGCGCGGACGTCGTCGGACACGTCCCGCATCTCACCGCGCACGGCATCGAGGTCGACGAGCGTGTTGCGCGACCGCCCCGGCTTGACGTGCGCGAACATCACGACGTGGTTCTCGCGCAGGTACTTCACGACGAGCAGCGTGTCGAAGCGGTGCTTCGTCACGAAGCGCACCCCCAGCCAGTCGAACACGTCCGCAGCGACGTTCTCGGCCTTGTGCAGGAGCTTCATGGCCAGCGAACGGCGCGACTTGCGTCCTCGCAGCTGAAAGTCCTCGAGGGGGATCGCTTCGGGTCCACGCCCCAGGGTACGGGTGCCGTCGGGCAGCGTGTGGATGTGCGGCTGGAACCGGTCGAGGATCTGCGTGCGGATCTGATCCTCGTACTGCTCCTGAAAGTACGAACCGCAGTGCGCGAACGTGTGCATCACCCGCAGCACCGAGCACGCCGACCGCTGCAGGTCGTCCCGCTGCGAGCGAGACGCGAGGCGCAGCAGGCGCGGCACGTCGGTCTCGTCGCGGATCGCCTGCGCGATTGTGATGTCCGGCTCGTCCGAGAGCAGGTCGTCGATGAACTCGAGGGATTCGAGGCGGATCGCCTCCATCTCGCGCCGATGCTCGGCCCGGTCCACGTCGTAGCCGTACGAGAGCAGGAAGGCCTTCGCGTCCTCGAGATCCCGCACGTAGAGCCGAGGGATGTCGATCCCCGAACGTCCAGCGATGAACGTCTCCATCATCTCCCACGGGAAGTGCAGGAGGTCGGCGGGATCGTCGCGGCGGCTCATCGAGAACGGTGGGTGAGAGGACAGATCGTACCGGCTCGTCGCGTCGACGACGCGCGAGTCCGGGACACCGGGGCGGGCGAGGATGGCCCCCGTAGTCCACCCGACGCGCCAATGCAACGCCTCGATTTCTCGCTCGATTCCCACACGCGCGTCGCGACCGGCGCTGTGCCGCCGGCTCGGCGTCAGTCGTGCGGTTCGGTGCGAGGAGTCGTCACGCCGGCGTCCGCAGCGTCGACGAAGACGAACGGGTCGCCGTTCGCGTTGCGGAACGTGATGCGGTGGCCGTCGCGAGCGACGATGCGGTCGGGCGTGAGGGTGATCTTGCCGCCGCCGCCGGGCAGGTCGACGGCGAAGTGGGGGACGCCCATGCCGCTGATTCGTCCGCGGAGGGCGTCGACGATGTCGATGCCGGTCTGCAGCGGCGTGCGGAAGTGCGTGATCCCCTGCGCCATGTCGCACTGGAACATGTAGTAGGGCCGGCACCGGTGGCGGAGCAGCCATCGGTTCAGCTCGAGCACGACGTCGGGGTCGTCGTTCACGCCGCGCAGCAGCACCATCTGGTTGCCGAGCACGCAGCCGGCGTCGGCGAGCCGATCGAGGGCCTCGCCCGCGGCCTCGGTGCACTCCGCCGGGTGGTTGAAGTGCGTGTGCAGGTACAGGGGGCGGATCTCGCGCAGCACGTCGCACAGCGCCGGGGTGATGCGCTGGGGCAGGGTGACCGGATTGCGCGTGCCGAGGCGGATCACGTCGACGTGGTCGATGGCGGCGAGGCGCCCCAGCACGTCGGCGAGGCGATCGTCCGACAGGGTGAGCGGATCGCCGCCGGACACGAGCACATCGCGGATCTGTGGGGTGCGCGCGATGAACGCGAGCCCCTCGTCGACCTGGTCGCGGGCCGCGGCGCTCGTCGGATCGGCGACCTTTCGCTTGCGCGTGCAATGCCGGCAGTACACCGGGCAGTTGTGCGTCACATAGAAGAGCACCCGGTCCGGGTAGCGCCAGGTGACGCCCGGCACGGGCATGTGGGCTTCTTCGGCGAGCGGGTCGTCGAGTTCGAACGGGTACCGCACGAGCTCGCCCGCCTGGGGCAGCGCCTGCAGGCGGATGGGGCACGTCGGGTCGCCGGGCCGCATCAGCGACGCGTAGTAGGGCGTGATCGCGACACGAAACGCCGCGTCGCAGCGGACGAACGCGTCGCGTTCGTCGTCGGTGAGCTCGAGCACCGCATCGATCGCATCGAGGCGGCGCAGCCGGTTCGCCTGGTGCCACTGCCAGCGGCCCCAGTCCGCCGGATCGACCGCCGCCCAGGGGCCGGATGGGCCACCGGTCGGGTTCATGGGCGCGAACGGAGTGGCGGTTGCGTGTGGCACGGGCGACGCGGGCGGGGTCGGCGAGGGGGCGCCGTGGTTCAACCGACCGGTCGAGTCGGGGTCAAGCGCTGTCGTCGTCGTCGCTCACGATTGCCGGGTTCGGCTGGGTCACCGCGAGCTCGAGCGGGGTCGGCGAGCCCAGCTTCGGGGCGTCCACGGGCTTGAGCGTCGTCGTGCGTCGGTACGGCAGGTTCGGATCGTAGGCCTCGTCCGACGCGACGACGTGCGGGCCTTCGTCGCGTGCCCGGATCGGCACTTCGACCTCGTCGTCGGTGTCCTCGTCCGCTTCGGCGTCGTTGGCGCCGTCCCCCTCGGCCGCGTCTGATCCGGGCGGCGGCGACGCGAGGGCCGCTTCGATGTCGAACGAGGACAGGGCGCTGCCGGACAGGGTCTCTGTCGGTGCAGGCGCGTCGGCCAGCGGCGGCAGCGACGTCGACTGCCCGGGCGCCCTGCGCTCGTTGCGTCGGGCGTTCGCAGCGCCGTCCGAACTCGAGGAATCGTCGTGTCCCATCGCCAGGCCTCTCGGTGCGTGTCTACACTGTGTCGCAGGACTCGACCCGACGGGCAACCCCACGCGCACCGCGCCACCCTGCCGTCACGTCGCGGGGCGCATTGACCCCCCGGTCGTCCGGCCCTACCCTGCCCGCCCTTCGCCCCATGGCGAGACCCCGGCACCGCGGCGCAACGATGAACTTCAAGCCCGACAATCCGATCATCGTCCAGAGCGACAAGACGATCCTCCTCGAGACGCACGCGTCTCGATTCGAGGAGGCCCGGGACGCGCTGAGCGGGTTCGCAGAGCTCATCAAGAGCCCCGAGCACATTCACACGTACCGGATCACGCCGCTCTCGCTGTGGAACGCAGCGTCGCTGGGGTGGGACCCCGACGAGGTGAAGGACCAGCTCGAAGACCTGTCGAAGTACGAGCTGCCCCAGAACGTCCTCGCCGACGTCGACGAGTACATGTCGCGCTACGGGCGGCTGCAGCTGCGCCGCGCGGGCGACGACCTCGTCCTCGAGTGCAACGACAAGGTGCTCCTCACGCAGGTGCTGACTCACCGGCTCGTGCAGCCGCACGTCGGGCAGCGTCTGGACGACAACATGGTCGTGGTGAAGCCCGAGGAGCGGGGATTCCTCAAGCACGCGCTCATCCGCGTCGGCTATCCCGTCGAAGACCTCGCGGGCTACGTCGAGGGCGAACCGCTCGAGGTCGACCTCCGTTCGCCGACGCTGGAGGGCCACGAATTCGGACTGCGCCAGTACCAGAACGAAGCCGTCGACGCGTTCTACGCCGGCGGCACCGAGCGCGGTGGGTCCGGTGTGGTCGTGCTCCCGTGCGGCGCGGGCAAGACGGTTGTCGGCATCGGCGCCATGAACCGTGTCGGTGCGCGGACGCTGATCCTGACCACCAACGTCACGGCGCTGCGCCAGTGGCGCGCCGAGATTCTCGACAAGACGGACCTCAGTGAAGAGGACGTCGGCGAGTACAGCGGCGAGCGAAAGGACATCCGACCGGTCACGATCACGACGTACCAGATCCTCACCTGGCGTCGGAAGAAGACCGATGATTTCGCGCACTTCCACCTGTTCAACGACGCCAACTGGGGCCTGATCGTCTATGACGAGGTCCACCTGCTGCCTGCGCCCGTGTTCCGCGCGGTCGCCAATCTGCAGTCCCGTCGTCGACTGGGCCTGACCGCGACGCTCGTTCGCGAGGACGGCAAGGAAGAAGAGGTGTTCAGCCTCATCGGCCCGAAGAAGTACGACGTGCCGTGGCGCGTGCTCGAGAAGCAGGGCTTCGTCGCCGAAGCGACCTGCACCGAGGTGCGTGTGCCCTTCGCCGAGGATGACCTGCGCCTCGAATACGCGATGGCCGACCAGCGCCGTCGCTACCGCCTCGCGGCGACGAATCCGGCGAAGCTGCGGGTGGTGTCGAAGCTGACGAAGCGTCACGCCGAAGACCGGGTCCTGATCATCGGGCAGTACCTGGATCAGCTGCACGACATCTCGAAGCTGCTCGAGGCGCCGCTCATCACCGGCGAGACGCCGCAGACCGAGCGCGATCGGCTGTACACGGCGTTCCGAACCGGTGAGGTCACTCACCTCGTCGTGTCCCGTGTCGCGAACTTCGCCGTCGACCTGCCGGATGCGAACGTCGCCATCCAGGTGTCGGGTACGTTCGGATCGCGTCAGGAAGAGGCCCAGCGTCTCGGCCGTGTGCTGCGACCGAAGACGAACGGCGACAACAGCGCCCGGTTCTACACCGTCGTGACCCGGGACTCGACAGAGCAGGAGTTCTCGGCGCGTCGCCAGCTCTTCCTCACCGAGCAGGGCTACCGGTACGAGATCGAGGAGTTCGACGCCAACGCGCCCGCGTCGTGAACGGCATCGGCTTCGACGAGCAGAGCGCTCGCGACGGTGTGATCTCGGGCCTCGAGCGGCACGGGCTCGCGCTGGACGACGCGGCACTGGATCGGCTCGCGAAGTGGCTCGTGCTGCTGGCTCGGCACAACCGCCGAGCCAACCTCGTCGGACCGATGGGGCTCGACCGTCTCGTCGACGAGATCGTCTGCGACTCGCTGCAGGGCCTCGTGCTCCTGCCGCCGACCGGACGCATGCTGGACGTGGGTAGTGGGGCTGGAGTGCCCGGGACGCCGCTCGCGTGTGCAGCCCCGGGCATCGAGACCACCTGGCTCGAGCCACGGGCGAAGCGGGCGACCTTTCTCGATGTGGCGCGGCGCACGCTACAGCTGTCGGGCGAGGTGGTGCGCGACCGCATCGAAGGGCTCGACGAGAGCGCACGGTTCGACGTGCTCGTGTCGCGCGCGGTCTTCGCGCCCGATCGATGGCTCGTTGAGGCGACCTGGCGCCTGAGCGAGGCGGGTTCGGTCCTCGTGTGGGTGAACGGCGCGGACCTGCCCGCGCCACCGGCGGGCCTGGTGCTCGATCGGAGCCGTGCGTACCGCCTCGCCGACGGCCGCGACCGCACCGTCGCGTCGTTCGTCGCCGGGTGAACCCGCGGTACGCTCGACGCGAGCCGGATTGCGTGGATGAGCCCGGGTCAGCTCGGGATGCCCTCGAGGATGCTGTCCACCTGCGAGCGCTCGACGCCGGTGAAGTCAGCGATCGCTTCTGGAGATAAGCCGCGTGCATGCATCCGGCGCACAATGGCTTCGGTTGCGCGCCCTGCACCCTGCTGCATGCCCTGTTCGATGCCCTGCTGCATGCCCTGTTCGATGCCCTGCTGCATGCCCTGTTCGATGCCCTGTTCGATGCCCTGCTGCATGCCTTGCCGCATCCCCTCCTCGGTGCCGCGACGGAGGCCTTCTTCGGTGCCGCGACGCAGACCTTCTTCGGTGCCGCGACGTACGCCTCGCTCCCACCCTCGTCGCTCGGCTTTCTCTTCGATGGGTCGAAAGAGCTCGGCGAGCGCGCGGTCCGCGTCTTCGTCGGTCCACCCGGATTCATGCGACATGGCGACTTCTCTCCACAGGTCGAGGGATCCACAGGTTAGCTCGGCCAGCGCACCGTGAAAACGGATGAGTCGGCGAAGCGTCGGCCATTCGGCGTCGAGGCGAAGGAGCCGTCGAAAGCTCTCGTCGAGGCAGGCTCGCTCGCAGCCACCGCGCATGGCGGGGACCAGCGCAGCGACTCCGTCCGGCCCGGTGTGCAGGGCCTCCCGGGCGTCGAGATCCGAGAGGGCGACGATTGCGAACCGGACCCGGAGCGGGGCTTCGAACGGGGGCCATGCGTCGCGGGTCCGCATCGCCGGGGTGCGGACCAGCGTGACGACCGCCTGGCGTAGTCGAAACGGCTCCTGCACCTCTGCGACGAGGTCGACCGCGTATCGCAGCATGCGGCTGCCGATGTCCGGCGGCCATCGCGTCTGCCACTCGAGGTGGCACACGAGCAGGTGATCGAGGACGCGATGCACGGTCGCGACGTCTCGCTCCCGTCGCGACTCGAGGTCGCGGCGAGGGACGACGATCGGCGGTTCGCGCAGATGGAGTCCGGTACAGAACCAGACCACCAGGCGAGGGTCGGCTTCACACAACTCGACGAAGCGGTCGTCGAGCGCAGTGGCGAGTTCTCGGCGAGGATCCCGAGCCATGATCCTGCGTAGGGCGGGCGGGCGGCAGACGAGCCTTCTCGGGGTCGAACGGTGGCGCCGTATGTTGCGTGACGGACCCGATACCTCTCGTTGTGAACACCCCGGTTGCCGCGGCCCGGGTTGCGCGCGAACCGGACGCCGGCGGTCGGGTCTTCGAGGGCGCCGCACGATCCCCGGTAGCCGCCTCCGAAGCCCTGTGGTACACCCGTCGCTCGCCGCTGCCGAAGCTCGCGGGTGCGAGCGGCACGAGTGCAGGATGGCGAGATTGCAGTCGAATCGGCGCAGGTCATGACCAGGATCGTCGCAGTCGCGAATCAGAAGGGGGGCGTGGGCAAGACCACGACCGCGGTGAACCTCGCGGCGTGTCTCGCTGCGATGCAGTTCCGCACCCTGCTCGTGGATCTCGACCCCCAGGGCAACGCCACGTCCGGGGTTGGATGCGATCGTGATGCGCTCGAAGCGTCCATGTACGAGGTCGTCGATGGACGGGTGTCGCTCGCCGACATCCTGCAGGCGACACCCGTCGACGGATTGACTGTCGCACCGGCGCGCACCGAGCTCGCCGCTGCCGAGGTCGAGCTGGTGGACATCGCCGGGCGCGAAGCCGTGCTGCGCGAGGCGTTCGCCGAGCTCGGCGACGACTTCGACTACGTGATCATCGACTGCCCGCCGGCGCTCGGTCTGCTGACGATCAACGCCCTCGCGGCCGCGAACAGCGTGCTCGTGCCGATCCAGACCGAGTACTACGCGCTCGAGGGGCTCGCCCGTCTGCTCGACACCGTCGAGCTCGTGCGAGCGCGGCTCAACCCGGGGCTCGACCTCGAGGGCCTGCTTCTCACGATGCACGACAGCCGCAACAACCTGTCGAAGCAGGTCGAAGCCGAGGTCCGTGAGCACTTCGAAGAGCACACGTATTCGACGGTGATTCCGCGCAACGTGCGACTGTCCGAGGCGCCGTCGTTCGGTGAGCCGATCATCATGTACGACGTCGACTCGCGCGGCGCCCGCTCGTACCTCGAGCTGGCGCGCGAGTTCGTCGAACGCAACGCCGCGTCCGCTGCCTGAGCCCGAGGAGATCATGGCCACGAAGTCGTCATCCGGACGCCGCCGCGGCCTGGGCAAGGGCCTGGGCTCGCTCATTCGCCCCGACGCGCCCGCGCCGGCAGGTGTCGAGAAGCCCGCGTTCTTCGAGTGTGAGCTCGAGCGGATCGTCCCGAACCCCGATCAGCCGCGTCGACGCTTCGACGAGTCCGGGATCGAGGCGCTCTCGGCGTCGCTGAAGGAGTCCGGGATCATCCAGCCCCTCGTCGTGCGTCGGGGCGAGGACGGCACGTATCCGCTGATCGCCGGTGAGCGCCGGTGGCGGGCCGCACAGCGCGCGGGGCTCACGACCGTCCCCGTCGTCGTCCGTGAAGCGACCGAGGACGAGGTCTTCGCCCTGGCGCTCGTCGAGAATGTCCAGCGCCGCGACCTCGATCCGATCGAAGAGGCACGCGCGATCGAGCACCTCATCGACGAACACGACGCCACCCACGACGAAGTGGCGTCGCTCATCGGGCGCAGCCGGTCCGCGGTCACGAACCTGCTGCGACTTCTGCGCCTACCCGACAGCCTGCGCGTTCTCGTCGCCGACGGAGACCTGTCCGCTGGTCATGCCCGCGCGATCCTCGTCGTCCCGGCCGAGCAGCAGGCGCCGTTCGCTGAGCGGATCCTCACGGACGGGCTCAACGTCCGTCAGGCCGAAGCACTCGCGAAGCAGGTCGCAGCCGGGCAGGTCGATCTGCTCGCGCCGAAGTCTGCGGCGGTGAAGAAGCCCGAGCCCGAGCTGCGGCCCCAGCTGCGCGTCGTCGTCAACGACCTGCAGTCCCAGCTCGGCGCAAAGGTGAAGCTCGTGCAGAAGAAGCCGGGTGGGTCCGGGCGGCTCGAGATCCACTTCGCCGACGACCGCGCGCTGCAGGCGATCGTCGACGCGATTCAGGGCGACTGATCGCTCACTCGGTGGGGGCAACGGCCGCGCTGTACTCCCACCAGGACCCTGCGTAGTTCGCGACGTCTTCGTACCCCGCCCAACGGGCGACGGCGTACACGAAGCCGCTGCGAACGCCGCCCGTGCAGTACGCGACGACCGGTGCGTCGATCGGCCCGAGCAGCTCGCGCGCTCGATCTCGATCGACGAGATCGGACCCGTCGAGGAAGTCGGTCCACACCACGTGCCGCGCCCCCGGGATGTGTCCGCCGCGGGTCGATCCGTAGGGCGTCGCGCCCTCGAACTCCCGCAGATCGCGCGTGTCGAGCAGCGTTGCGGTGGCCGGCAGGGCCTGCACGTCGCGCAAGGTCGCCTCGAGATCCTGCCGTCGCTGGATCGAGCCGACGCCGTACACCGGCTCGGGCAGCGCGATCGACACCGGCAGGCCCGCGTCGACCCAGGCCGTCCATCCGCCCGTGACGATGTGGACGTCGGTGTACCCGAGGTACTCGAACATCCAGAAGATGCGGCCTTCTTCGCCCCATCCGTCCGCCCACGCGCCCAGCACGTACGTCGGACGGTCTCGCGACGCGCCGAGTGCGCCGAGCTGCCCGCCGAGTACATGGTCGGACGGGTGCAGGCGTCCGGGGGTGTCCGGGTCCGAGAAGTCGGCCCACGGCGCGTGCACGGCCCCGGGGGCATGGCCGGCCGCGTACTCCACGTCCGATCGGGCATCGACCAGCAGACCGCCGGCGAGGACGCCCCGCGCCGCATCCGCGGGCGACACGAAGATCTCGTCCGGGGGCGTCTGCGCCGACGCCGCGAGAGGCGTCATGACGAGGGCGAACAGCCCGATGAGCAGCACGTCGACGGCCCTCCGTACGCGCGGCGAACTTGATTCCCTGGTATTTTGGTCAAGAAATAGGGTCACGGGTCTTGACTCCGACGGCGGATCACACCAGCTAGACGAGGACGCGGAGGTTTCGATTCACCTGCGCCGAAGTGCAGCTTGCCGACCCGCACCGTGTGCAGAGCCTTCGCCCCGCCGCCCCGGGCCATCGCCCGCGGCGCTCGCACTGCCCGAGGATCTCGTGAACACGACGACCACGCAACCGCCCGGACCTTCGGGCGCTGAAGAACGCGACAGCGTCATCATCCGCTTCGCCGGCGACTCCGGCGACGGCATGCAGCTGACCGGGACGCGATTCACCGAGACGTCCGCGCTCGCGGGCAACGACATCGCGACCCTGCCGGACTACCCAGCAGAGATCCGCGCGCCGGCTGGCTCGCTCGGTGGTGTGTCCGGGTTCCAGCTGCAGTTCGCCAGCCACGACGTGTTCACCCCGGGCGACCGTCCGGATGTTCTCGTGGCCATGAATCCGGCCGCACTGGCCCGCAACGTCGGAGACCTCGAGCCGGGCGCCACCGTCGTCGTCGACGCGGACACCTTCGTCACGAAGAACCTCAACCGCGCCGGTTTCGACGTCGATCCCCTCGAGGACGGCACGCTCTCGGCGTACACCGTCCACTCGGTGCCGATCTCGAAGCTCACGATCGACGCGCTCGACGACATCGACGCGCTGACGAAGCGGCAGAAGGAGCGGTGCCGCAACTTCTTCGCCCTTGGCCTGACCTTCTGGATGTTCGGCCGCGACCTTGCGCCCACGCGTCAGTGGATCGACCAGAAGTTCGGCGTCGGCACCGACATCGCGACGGCGAACCAGACCGCGCTGCAGAAGGGGTACGACTACGGCATCACCGCCGAGCTTGGCACCCCCGTCACGGTGAAGGCTGCCCCGAGCGCCGAGGCCGGGACATACCGGAGCATCACCGGCAACCTGGCGATGGCGTACGGCTTCGCGGCGGCAACGCACCTCGCCGAGCGCGAGCTCGTGCTGGCCAGCTACCCGATCACCCCCGCGTCGGACATCCTGCACGCAATGAGCGGGCTCAAGACGTTCGGCGTGCGGACGATCCAGGCCGAGGACGAGATCGCTGCGGTCACCATGGCGATCGGCGCGTCCTACGGTGGCGCCATCGGCCTCACGACGTCGTCCGGGCCGGGCATCGCGCTGAAGAGCGAGGCGATCTCGCTCGCCATCTCGACCGAGCTGCCGCTCGTCGTCGTCGACGTCCAGCGCGCCGGTCCGAGCACCGGCATGCCGACGAAGGTCGAGCAGGCGGACCTCTTCCAGGCGCTCTACGGGCGGCATGGTGAGGCGCCGCTCGTTGTGCTGGCGCCGGCGACCCCGTCCGACTGTTTCGACGTCGCGATCGAGGCCGTGCGTCTCGCCACGAAGTACATGACGCCCGTGATGCTCCTCTCGGACGCGTACCTGGCGAACGGCGCGGAGCCCTGGCGTGTACCGGACGTCGAAGACCTGCCGCACATCGCCGTCCAGAACGCGACGGCCGACGGTCTGGAGGGCGAGTTCCACCCCTTCGTCCGCGACGAAGAGACCCTCGCGCGCCCCTGGGCCGTGCCGGGTACGCCCGGTCTGGAGCACCGCATCGGCGGGCTCGAGAAGGCCGACATCACCGGCCACATCTCGTACGACCCGGCCAACCACGAGCGGATGTCGCACCTGCGCGCCGAGAAGATCGCCCGCGTCGCGACCGACATCCCCCCGCTCGAGGTCGAGGGCGACGCCGACGCCGACGTGCTCGTGCTCGGCTGGGGCAGCACGTACGGCCCGATCCGCGCTGCGGTGGAGCGGGCGCGCGGGGAAGGCCACCGCGTCGCGCAGGCGCACCTGCGGTACCTGAGCCCCATGCCGGCCAACACCGCCGAGGTGCTGGGCCGGTTCGACCGCATCCTGTTGCCCGAGAAGAACCTTGGGCAGCTGGCGAAGGTGCTCCGCGCCGAGCTGGGCATCGACGTCGTCCCGTACTCGCGCATCACCGGTCTGCCGTTTCGGGCGGCCGAGATTCACGACCGCCTGGTCGACCTGCTGGAGGACGCCCGATGAACGCGCCCACGGTGACTCGAAAGGACCTTCAGACCGATCAGGACGTCCGTTGGTGCCCCGGCTGTGGCGACTACGCCATCCTCGCCGCGGTGCAGAAGGCGCTGCCCGAGCTGGGGATCCAGCGCGAGAACTTCGCGATCATCTCGGGCATCGGCTGCTCGAGCCGGTTCCCGTACTACATGAACACGTACGGGATGCACTCGATCCACGGGCGCGCCTTCCCCGTCGCGACGGGGCTGAAGGTGGTGAACCCGGACCTGTCGGTGTGGGTCGTCACCGGCGACGGCGACAGCCTGTCCATCGGCGGCAACCACCTGCTGCACGTGCTGCGCCGCAACGTCGACCTGAACATCCTGTTGTTCAACAACCGGATCTATGGCCTCACGAAGGGGCAGTATTCGCCGACGTCCGAGCAGGGCAAGAAGACGAAGTCGACGCCGCTCGGCTCCGTCGACGCACCGGTTGATCCGGTCGCGTTCGCGCTCGGCGCCGGCGCGACCTTCGTCGCTCGAACGATCGACCGTGAGCCGAAGCACATGGTCGAGATCCTCAAGCAGGCCGAGGGGCACCGCGGCACCTCGCTGATCGAGATCTACCAGAACTGCAACATCTTCAACGATGGGGCGTTCGAGGTGCTGACGGACCGGGCAACGAAGCAGGACCACCTGCTCCACCTCACGCACGGCGAGCCGATGGTGTTCGGTCGGGACGACCAGTGGGGGCTCGTCGCCGACGGCTTCGCGCTGAAGGTCGTCGAGGTCGCCGACGTCGGGCTCGACGCGATCCTGCGCCACGATGAGCGGGGCACGCCTGCGTACCACGCCGCGCTGGACGCCCTGCGCCTCGAGGGCGGGCCGACGCCGATCGGTGTGATCCGCAGCGTCGAACGCTCGACCTACGACGCGGACGTGAACGCCCAGGTCGCCGGTGCCCTCGACGCGAAGGGCCCGGGGAATCTGCAGGCACTGCTGCGCGGCCGCGACACCTGGACCGTCGCCTGAAGCGCCGCGTAGCGCTCTTCGACGCGAGGGGCACCGTGTGATGGTGCCGCTGGCCCGCGCGGAGTGGCTCGCCGAGACGCCGTCCTGCTAACGGAAGGGCGCCGGTGGGCGGGCGCCGACGCAGTGCGCTTCGGGCTTGTCGCCTGGTGGCGTCGCCGCGTTCGGTGCGGTCGTCGTGGGCGCCGGGAACGCAATCACCACCCCGACCGAGTCGGCCCACGCGATGGCCGCGTCGAGGTCGCCACCGATGAGCACGGTCGGCGCGTCGGGCACCACGTCGTCCAGGCAGCTCGCGCCGGTCTGCCCGGCCAGTGTGGGAGCCACCTCAGCGACCGCGGCGCAGAACGCGTCCGGGCTCGGGGTCGCATCCACCACGGCGTAGATCACCTGCGGCTCGGCGGGGGTGTTCGTGAGCAGCGCCGGGTCCGGATCGTTCAGCGCGTCGATGATCGCCTGCGTCCGGCCGTCGCCGTCGTCTGATTGCGCCCACCCGGCCGCACCGGTGACAACGCAGGTGGCGAGGGCAAGACAGGCGGTCCATCGAGGGTCGAACGTCACGAAGACGACTCGGGCAGGGGGTCGGCGAGCGGGGCGGGCGCCGGGCGCGGCGGTTCGGCGAAGGCCGGTCGGTCCTTCGACGCCAGAGCATCGATGAGGGTATCCACCTGTGCCGGGTCCCGAAAGTCGATGTCGGTGGTGTCGATGCTCCACACCGGCGCTGCGTCGTACCGGGCGAAGAACCCGCGGTACGCGGTGTCCAGCCGCTCGAGGTAGTTCGGATCGATGTCCTGCTCGTACCCGCGCGCACGTTCGCGGATGCGAGCGAGCACGGTGTCCAGCGGCGCGTGCAGGTGCAGCACGAGGTCCGGCACGGGGACGTCCCGGACGAGGATCTCGTACATCCGGTCGAAGAGGCGAAGCTCGGCTTCGTTCAGCGTCTCGCGAGCGAAGAGCCGGCACTTGTCGAAGAGGTAGTCGCTGACGGCATACTGCTGCAGCAGATCGCCCTGCGAGAAGAGCTCCTGCTGGTTGTACCGGCTCAGCAGGAAGAACATCTCGGTCGAGAACGCGAAGCGCTTCGGGTCGTCATAGAACGACGCGAGGAACGGGTTCTCGTCGAACACCTCGAACACCGTCCGGGCGGTCAGCCGCTCGGCGAGCGCCTTCACGAGGGTCGTCTTGCCGACGCCGATCACGCCCTCGACGACGATGTAACGCGCGAATGAGTCAGCCATGCTGCGGGCCTCGCGTCTGTGCTCCGGGGACGGCGATCACCATGACCGGGCCTTCTTGCGGCGCTTGCGTGCCTCGCGAATCTCGACGTCGTACGGGTCCGACTTGATCCCCGCCTCGCGCGCGAGCTCGATGAACCGCGTCTGCGAGCGCAGCGGCGCTTCGCCGTCCTCTGGGCGCACGCGGCTGTACCGCCCGTCGGCGTTGAGCTGCCGCGCCTTCACCGTGTCGGCGAGCGGGATCGCGAGCAGCTCGTGGATCATCCGCTTCTTCAGGCGCGGGTCCTCGATGGGGAAGAGCGTCTCGATGCGACGGTACAGATTGCGGGGCATCCAGTCTGCGGACGACGCGAAGCACAGGTCCTCGCCGCCGTGGCGAAAGTAGAAGATCCGGGGATGCTCGAGGAACCGGTCGACGATGCTCGTGATGCGGATGTTCTCGCTGACCCCGGGGATGCCGGGGCGCAGGCAGCAGATCCCGCGCACGTTGAGCTCGATGCGGACCCCGGCGGTCGACGCGCGATAGAGCGCCTCGATGATCGACGGGTCGACGAGGGAGTTGAACTTCGCCTGGATGAGCCCCGGATCGTCCTCGCTGTGCATCGCGGCTTCTTGATCGATCAGCTCGACCACGTGGTCGCGCATGTCGAACGGGGATGCGTACAGCTTCTGGAAGTTCGGCCGCTCGCGCTTGCCGGCCATGATCTCGCGGATCGTCTGGCCGCTGTATCCGGTCAGGATGTTGAACAGCTGCGACACGTCCTCGCCGATCGCGTCGTCTGACGTGAGCAGGCCGAGGTCGGTGTACAGGCGCGCGGTGGCGGAGTTGTAGTTGCCCGTGCCGAGGTGGACGTAGCGCCGGACGCTGCCGCGCTCGCGCCGCACGACGAGCGCCGCCTTGCAGTGCGTCTTCAGGCCGACGATGCCGTAGACGACGTGACACCCGGCACGCTCGAGCTCCCGTGCCCAGACGATGTTGTTCTTCTCGTCGAAGCGCGCCTTCAGCTCGACCAGTGCTGTGACCTGCTTGCCGTTCTCGGCCGCGTCCTTGAGCGCCTGGATGATCACCGAGTCGCCGCTGGTGCGGTACAGGGTCATCTTGATCGCGAGCACCTTCGGGTCGTGCGCGGCGTGCTGCAGCAGCTCCACCACGGTCGAGAACGACTCGAACGGGTGATAGAGCATCAGGTCGCCCTCGCGCAGGATCGAGAAGATGCTGCCGGTGGTCGCGAGACGCGGGTTGAGGCGGGGGTTGAACGGCGGATCCTTGAGGTGGCGGTACCCGTCGACCTTCGCGAGCGGCCACAGCCGCGGGGCGTGCAGCAGCCCGTCGATGCGATAGATCTCGCGCTCGCCCAGCTCGAGACCGGTGGTGATCACCTCGAGCATCTCGCCGGGCATGTCGGCTTCGATCTCGACGCGAACCGGCGGACGGAACGTGCGCGACCGCAGCTCGCGCTCGAGGTCCTGCAGCAGGTTCTCGACCTCCTGCTCCTCGAGAGACAGGTCGGCGTTGCGGGTGACGCGAAAGAGCCAGCTGCCCGACACCGTCAGCCCGGGGAAGAGCTCGTCGACGTGGCCGCGGATGATGTCCGACATGAGCACGAAGTCGTGCCCGCTGCGGGCCTCGCGGATCGCGATGAGCGACCCGAGCACCGCCGGGATCTCGACCAGCGCGAACGCCTGGCCCTCGCCCTCGTCGTCCTGCTCGAACGAGACGAGCAGGTTCAGGGAGAGGTTCGGCAGGTGGGGGAACGGGTGGCTCGGATCGACGGTCATCGGCGTGAGGACCGGGAAGATCTCGGCCTCGAACATGCTGTGAAGGCGATCGCGCTCGGTCTTCGTGAGCTCGCTCACCCGGTGCAGGCGGATGCCGTTGCGGGCCAGCTCCGGGCGCACTTCGCGCATCATGCACTGCGTGTGCGCGTCGACGAGCTCGTGGGCGCGCTCGGCGATGGCGTCGAGCTGCTCGCCGGGGGTCAAACCGTCGGCGGGCGTGTCGTGGATGCCGGCCACCTCGAGGTCGCGGAGGTTCGCGACCCGGATCATGAAGAACTCGTCGAGGTTCGACGCGAAGATGGCGAGGAACTTCAGCCGCTCGAGCAGCGGGTTCGTCGGGTCCTGCGCCTCTTCGAGCACCCGCGCGTTGAACTCGAGCCAGCTCAGCTCGCGGTTGATGAAGTACTTCGGGTGGCTGAAGTCGAGCGCCGTGGCGTCGTTCATCGGGCGACCTGTCGGTGAGCGGGGACCGCGTTCGTGTGCCTTGTGACGTGCCCGAATCGAGCGCGGCTGTCCACCCTGCGACCGGTCGGCGACCTCGACGAGCACACGAATGCGCTCGATGGGCTTGCTGCCGGATTCACATCTCCCTACCTTCGTTCATGGCCGATGGTGACGTAGCGAGTTGCCGGCCGCCCGGGTGACACCGCCCGGGTTCCCATGAGGGCCGTGCCCTCGAAAACCCGTCTTCCCGCAATCCTGAAGGATGGAATCGGCACCAGCGGGCGGTGGGCGCCACCGGGGATGTGGCGGAACTCGAACGTGCCGACGAAGGAGGTGATCCAGTGTCAAGCTACTGTATGAACTCGACCGGTGAGATGGTGTCCCTTCCCGAGGGCGCCGCGTTCTGACTCCGGTCGGCCGCTCGGGGGCAGCGCTTCGCGCGCTGAACGACAAGAGCGGTCGAGCTGACCAGGGCGCTTCGCCCAACCTTTCTTCGCAACGAAGAACACCCCGACGGGAAGGATCCCGACATCATTGCTCCCGGCAGAGGACGGCGTGGTTGAACCGTGCCCCCCACCCTCTGCCGGGAGTCGTAGTTTTTGCACGGACCGTTCCGGACGCTGTGCCCGCCTCGTCGCTCCGGGCGCGGGCTTGCGCTTTCGCGTGCCCCGTGCACCCGACGGCGCGCCACCCGTCAGCGCCAGCCCCAGGCGTCGGGCACGTCGATGGGGGATCCATCGGCGATCGCCGCTGCGACGCGGTCCGCGATCCACGGCGCGAGCAGGAATCCTTTTGATCCGAGCGCAGCGACGGCGAACACGCCCGGCTGGTCGGGCACCTGCGCCACGACCGGGTTGCGGTCCCGCGCCGCGACGCGGACCCCGGCCCAGCCGTCGACGACCGGGCCATACGCGCCGGGGATGGCCTGCCCGAGTCGTTCGGCGAGCAGGTCCAGATCGGCGAGGTCGATGCGGCGGGCGTCGTCGCCGGGTGAAAACGTCGAGCCGACGAACGTGCGGTCGCCCATGGGGACGATCTGCCCGCGATGGCCGACCACCACCCGGGACGCGATCGCCGTCTCACGCCAGCCGCACACCCCGCGGACCGGCGTCAGCGTGACGCCGAGGCCGGGCAGGAGCGCCGCGGCGCCGACCCCGGCGGCGACGACCACGGACCGGCCGGCCATCCACGTGCCGTCGTCGAGCCACACTCCGGGCGCGCCATCGACCGTCTCGACGGCACGTACGCGGGCGCGGCGCACGGTGATCCCGGGCGCGTCCAGCAGGCTGCGCACGACGCCCGGCCCATCGAGGTCCAGCCCGCCGGGCAGGTGGATGCCGCCGGTCGTGCCCGCCGAGATGCCGTCCGCGATCGCTCGCGCCTCGTGGCCATCGACCCAGCGTGCGACGTCGTCCGGCGCCGCGTCCATCTGGCGAGACCACAGGGTCGCGTGCCGTTCGTCGAGGGCGATGCGCAGCACCCCACGGCGGACGTGCAGGTCCCGCGAGACGTGGTCCCGCAGCAGCGCTTCGGCGCGATCGCGTGCCTCGGCGTACCGCGGGCGCCACGAGGCCCGCATCCCGGTGACCGGCTGCACGACAGCGCGCGGCACGCCGCTGGCACCGCCGGCGACCCCGTCGCCATCGACGACCACGACGCCGCGGCCGCGGGCGACCAGCGCACGGGCCACGCATGCGCCGGCGATTCCGGCACCGATCAGGATGTCGCGAGTCTGCATCGGGGTGGCCTCTGCTTTGACACAAATCGACGCTCTCCGTACCATTCGTAGCGGTCCCCTACACTGAATCGAACCCACCGGGTGTGCCCATGCGACCGTCTTTGCGTTTCGGCGCCGCGATGCTGGCGGCGATCGCCATGACTCTGATGACTCCCGTCGCCTCGGCCGAAGAGGTCGTGTTCGCCAACGATGGCCTCGGTGACGGGGGTTCCGCCGGGTTCCAGCTCGGGTTCGTCGCCGGTGAGATGGGCGCCGCGTGCTTCACGCCGCCCGAGGACCAGTACCCGATTCGCCTGACGGCGACGCGGTTCCTCTTCGGTGGCGACGGCAACGAGGGCGGCAACGTCTTCATCACCGTGAAGGTGTTCGGGTCCGGCGGCAACGGCTCGCCCCCCGGCGACCTGCTCCTCGACCTGACGGACGTCGAGGCAACCTCGGCCTCGGACTCGCTGAACGAGGTCGACCTGTCGACGAACAACATCGTCGTCAACGAGCCGTGGTGCATCGCCATCCAGTTCCCCTACACGGGCCCGCCGTCCATCGCGCGCGATGACGACGGCGACGTGAACGCAGGCAACAACTGGATCTACACCGATGCGGGGGCGTGGTTCCGCTCGCAGGACCTGCTCGTGCAGGGCGACTGGGTCATCCGCACGGTCGGCAACACGAACTCCGGCAGCGGCGGCGGCGGCGGCGGCGGCGGCGGTGGCGGCACCACCGACGCGGGCGTCGACGACACCGGCACGCCCGACACCGGTTCGCCGGACGCCGGGGGCGAAACGAACGTCTCGGTCATCTCGGTCACCCCGGCCACCTGGGACGGCGCCGAGGACGTGCGCGTGAGCCTGACCGGCTCGGGCTTCGAGAGCGGATACATCTACCGCATCGGGCCCCAGCAGCTGGTCGCCCTCGAGCTGGCCGGCGGGTCGGTCGCGACCGGCTCGCTCACCGCGGGCGCGCTGCCGACCGGCACGTACGACGTGCTCGTCGTGAGCCCCGCGGGCTCGGAGCTGGCGCGGTGCACCCAGTGCTTCATCGTCACCGGCGAAGAGGGCTCGCTGCCCCCGACGATCACGAGCGTCTCGCCGAACGCGACGGCGCTGGGCACGTCGGTCAACGTCACGGTCATCGGCAACAACTTCGAAGAGGGCACCAGCCTGCGCATCGGCGGTCGCGCCGCGATCGGCGTGCAGGTGACGAGCCCGCAGTCGTTGAGCGCCTTCATCCCCGGCGACCACGTCGACGAGGCCGGGGTGTACGACGTCGAGGTCATCGGGCCGAACGGCGCCGTCGCGCTGCTGAGCGCGGGCTTCACGTTCACGGGCTCGGGCGGCGACGGCGGCGGATGCGCCGCGGCTGGTGACGCGCCGGCGCCTCTCGGCGGCGCGCTGATTGTCGCGGTCGGCCTGGTTGCGGTCCTGCGGCGGCGCCGCTGATGGCTTGCCTGCCCCGCGGTCGATTCGCCGGAGTGCGTGGCCTTCGGGCCCTGCCTCTCGTCATCGCGCTCGTCCTCGGGGTCGGTCTCACCGCTCCCGCCTCGGCCACCACCGTGGTCGCGCTGGACGACGCGTCGCTGGCACAGCGCGCGTCCCTCGTCGTCGTGGCGACCGTCGCCGCCGTGGACGCCTCGGCGCACGACGTGCCGCCGGGGGTGTTCACCGACGTGACCCTGGTCGTCGAACGCGTCGTCGGGCTCGACGTCGAGGTCCCGGACGACCTCGTGGTCCGCATGCCCGGGGGGCGCATCGACGACCGTGCGATTCACGTGCCCGGCATGCCCGGGTTCGTCGTCGGCGAGACGGTGCTCGTCTTTCTCGAGCCCCAGCCGGACGTCTTCGACGATTCGCAGACGTGGATCCCCGTTGGGCTCGAGCAGGGCGTGTGGCGCCCGGTCGGCGTGGGGATGTGGCAGCGGACGACGGGCGACGTGCACCACGTCGGCGCCGTCACGCCCACCCCCGATCCCCTCGACCTCGCCGCCATCGAGTCGATGGTGAATGCCGTGGAGGCGCCATGACCGTGGCCATCGCTCGCCGGCTCGCCCTCGTCGCGCTCGCGGCCGGAGTGTGTCTGCCGGCGCAGGCGGCCGCGTGGGAGCACAACGGCCTCGAGTGGGATCGGGACCGATTCCCGCTGCCGATCCACCTGCAGCCCGCGCCGCCGGACGACACGGACCTCGAGACGATCGCCGAGATCGTGCAGTCGGCGTTCACGTCGTGGAACGAGGTCCCCTGCTCGTACGCCGAGCTCGAGTATGTCGGGATCGAGGACCTGCCGATCGCCGTCGACGACGACCAGGTGCTCGGCTGGGCGAACGATCCCGAGACGTGGCTGTACGGGACCGCCACCGCCGGCGCGACGATCATCGACGTCACGGGCGACAACGGCCCGCGGGTCGACATCTGGTTCAACGACATCTCGTTCCGGTGGATCGTCGGCGCCAACACCTTCGTGACGCCCGGGCTCGAGTGGGACGAAGAGGACCCGCTCGAGGTGGACCCCGAGTCCGTCGTGCTGCACGAGGTCGGCCATCTGCTCGGCCTCTCGCACCCGAACCCGAACGTCGAGGGGTCGCAGCCGGACGGGCTCGCGACGATGGTCTTCGCGCTGCTGCCGAACGCGCAGCAGGCGACGCTCGCAGCGGACGACAAGCTCGGTCTCTGCGCGCGGTACCCGATCACCGGCGAGAGCGAGTGCATCGCCGACTCGGACTGCCCGGACAGCTCGTACTTCTGCGAGACCTTCGACACGGACTTCGTCGACGAGGTCGCGCTCTGCGAAGAGAGCCGCGGCCAGATCGGGGATTTCTGCGGCATCGACGCGTACGTGTGTGCGGGCATCTGCCTGTTCACCACCACCGACTACAGCGAAGGCTTCTGCACGGCGTTCTGCGACGAGCACGAGGACTGCCCCGAAGAGCCCGAACTCTGGGCGTGCGACGAGCTGCCCACCACGGCCGGTGAACCGGTCTTCGCGTGTGTGCCCGGGGATCGCGACGAGCCCGTCGGGGACTCGGGGATCGGCGTCGTGGACTCCGGTCTGCCCACCCTTGCCGACGCTGGTAGCAGCGACGACACGGGTGGCGACGACGCAGGCGCCGACGGCGAAGACGACACCGGCGACGAGAACGACGGCGACACCGCGGCCGATGCGACCGAAGGCGCCGACGAAGGTGCGTCGTCCGGTGGTGGCGGCGGCGGCGGCGGATGCGCGGCAGCCCCGGCGGGGGGAGCCGCGCCGAGCGCGCTGGCGCTCTTCGGTCTGGCGTGGCTCGTGCGGAGGCGTCGATGAACCGTCTCGCGCTCGTCGGACTGCTCGGTCTTGCCCTCGTCGCCTGCGACTCCGGCGGTTCGGCGCCGGCGTCCGGGGGCACAGGCGGCGGCGGCGGCGGACGCGACAACACCGACATCGGCGGCTTCGAAGACACCGGGCGCCGCCCTGCAGCGGATGCGGATCTGGACGCCGAGGACGACGACACACTCGGTGACACCTTCCTCGCGGACGGATTCGCCCGACCGGACGTCCCGCCCGTGACCGACGCGGGCGGTGAGGACACGCCCGAACCCGACGTGGTCGAGGACGCGCCGGACCCGGACACCGGGGGCGGCGATGCCACCACCGACACCGGCGCGCCGGACACCGGGACCCCGGACGCAGACGAGCCGGATGCAGACGACGGCAGCCGGTTCATCGAGGGCACGCTGGAGTGCCTCGAGTACGAGATCTTCGTCGCGCGGACCGTGTTCGACTTCAAAGGCGACGACATCGCCGTGCGCTGGCTGGTGCGCAACATCTGCACCGTGCCGCAGCGCTTCGTGATGCCCCACGCGAATGATCTCTTCCCCATCGCGATCGAGAAGGACGGCGAGAGCTGGGTCTGGATGCCAGACTGCCCGGGGACCGGGGGACCGATCGACGTGACCTTCGACCCCGGCGAGGGGTGGAGCCGGGGGTACATCTGGAGTGCCGCGGACCACGAGTCGCGGCTCGAGCGGTGCGGCGTCGAGTTCACCCGCGGCGCCGAGTACCGGATCGTCGGGTATGGCGCGACGCCGGTCGACTTCTTCGACGAGGACGGGATGAGCGAGGCCTTCCCGCTCAGCGAGCCGATCGTCATCGACCTCAACTTCTGACCGGGGGGTCGCCGTGCGACAGTCGATTCGAGTCGTTCTGGCGGTGTGTGCGTCCGCAGCCCTGGCCGCGTGTGGGGACTCCGGTGGGTCCGGCGCGGCCGTGGAGTCCGAAGACACCGGGCGCGGGACCCGGCCCACGGACACCGGGGGTGTGGATACCGGGCTCGACATCGTCGAAGACGCCGGTGAACCTCAACCGCCGGTCGCGGACGCGGGCGACGACGTGAGCGGCGCCGCCGGACGACCCCTTCGGTTCGACGGATCCGGCAGCACCGATCCCGACGGCCAGATCGTCCGGTACCTGTGGGACCTCGGCAACGGCACGCAGCTCGAGGGCGAGGTGGTGAACTACACCTTCCCGTCCGAAGGCGTGTACGTCGTGTCGCTCACGGTGACCGACGACGACGGGCTGACGGACCGCGACGAGATCACGGTGGACCTCGTGACCCCGAACGAGGCGCCGACGGCGGTCATCCAGCGGACGTTCGAGGGGCAGGTGATCGCCGGCGAAGAGGCCACGTTCACCGGCAGCGACTCGTTCGACGACATCGGCGTCGTGCTCTACGAGTGGGACGTCGGCGTCGACGGCGAGCGGCTGATCGAAGGCGAGGACCTCGCATACACGTGGTTCGAGCCGGGCCCGGTCGAGCTCACCCTCACGGTCGAAGACACCGACGGGACGCAGGACTCCGCGACGCGGGATCTCGAAGTGCTCGCGCGCCCAGAGGCGGTGGTCGACGCTCCGGCGGTTGCGTTCGCCGGCGAAGAGGTGCTCTTCGACGCGACGGGCAGCTTCGACCCGGACGATGAGAGCGAAGGCGCGATCGTCGGCTTCGCGTGGGACTTCGTCGACGGGTCGCCGCTGCTCGAGGGGCCCCCGCTGCCGCGGCACACGTTCGCCGAGCCCGGCGAGTACTTCGTGGTGCTCGTGGTCGAGGACCGCGACGGGCTCACTGGCGATACGGCGCACAAGATCACGATCGAGCCGGTGCCCAATGCGCCCCCGGTCGCGATCGCTGACGCAGACCGCCTCGCCGAGGGCGAGTCCACGCTGACGATCACCGGCTGCGAGGACGTCGTGTTCTCGGCGGCGGATTCGTATGACCCGGATTCCGACGACGACCTGACGTTCGCGTGGGACTTCGGCGATGGCCGGACCCTGCCCGGCGAGTCCGTCACCACCGCGTGGACCGAGACCGGGACGTTCACGGTCACGTTGACCGTGACGGACATCGAAGGCGATCGGTCGACGGACACCATCACGGTCATCGTCGAGAACGCCCTGCCCACGGCGGACTTCGAGATCCGTCCCTTCCCCGTCCCGCTCGGCGAGCTGGCGGTGTTCGACGCCTCGGCATCCGAAGACTGCGAGGGCGACATCGTCCGGTACCGGTGGGACTACGGCGACGGGCTGCTCGGTTCGACGGCCGACGTCGAGGTCAGCCACACCTACGACGTGGCGGGGCCGTACGGCGTCACGCTCACCGTCGTCGACGCGGACGAAGGCACCGACAGCATCACGCGCATCGTCGACGTGACCGAGAGCGACCCGGAGCCGACGAGCTACAGTGGCACGTGGACCCTCGACGAGCCGGTCTCGTACACGTGCGCTGCGATCCTCGGCAGCCCGGCGGTGAACCTGAACTTCTCGACCGTCTCGATCACCGACACGCGTCCCGCCATCTCGGTCGACTCGCGCACGGGGCAGCCGGGCACGATGACCGGCCCGTGGTCGAGCGACGTCGTCTTCGAGGTGTCGCGCGCCATCCCCGGTGCATGCACCGAGACGTACCTCTTCGATGGCACGGTCATCGACGAGACGACGATCGAGTACACGTTCACGGCGCAGTTCACTGACGCGGGCTTCGGGTGCTTCGACTGCCTGGAGAGCGTCTCGTTCTCGGGGACGATGACGCGCCCGGCGCCCTGACGAACCCGATCGGATGCCGTAGCGGTTGCCACGCGCGCTCGTGCAACGCACCCTGTCGCGCATGTCGCACCACGGCATCGGATTGTTGTTCACCCCCGGCCCCGGCGGCCGTCCGCAGGTCCTCTGGATCGGCGACGTCGAGGTGTGGTGCGCGGCCTGCGGCTTCGCCCAGTTCGCGCGCTGGTACGGCAACACATCGTGGCACGCGCTGACGACCGCGCGCCTGCGGCACGAGCTCGATGCCCTGCCGCAGCGGGTGTCCGGGCAGTGTGAGCAGTGCGAGGCGGCGTACGGCCCGAGTGAGGCGGCGCGGTACGTGCTGCACTATGGCCTGCCCGGGCTGCGCGGCCGCATCACCGGATTCGCGACCCGAGAGGGGCAGCGCCGGTGGATGCTCGCGCCGCACCGCCGCATGGACGTGCAGCTCGTGCCCGAGTGGTCCCCGGACATCGACCGGTCGAACCTCGAGGTGGACGTCCTCGACGAGGACGCCGCCCGTCGGGCGTTCGGTCGCGCGCTGAGCGCGAAGGCCGTCGTTCGCGATGCGATTCGCGACTGGGACGGTGACACCCGGACCCTCGCCCTCGCGCCGGGGCTCGCCGCGGTGCTCGGTGATGGCGACGTGAGCGACCTGGCCGCGCGCGTCCCCGATCACATCGCGGGCGCCGAGCGCGTCGTGCGTCCGCTCGTTGTCGACGGCGTGCCGGTCGACGGATACCCGGGCGCGCCAGGGGAGTGGCTGCGGGGGCTCGCCATCGACGAGGACCTGACCGTCGTGGGTGTGGCCGACCCGGACCCGGTACGGCCGGCGATCGAACGGGTGATCGCGACCTTCCCCATCGAGGTGACGCTCGACGCGCCGACGCCGAACGTCGTGCGGCTCATCGCGCCGGACGATACGGAGCGCGACGCGCCGCTCGACATCCACCGATCGGACGTCGCCGCCGAGGCTGCGGGGACGCTCGTGCCCCCCGAAGAAGCCGCGCACCTCGAGGTCGAGCGCATCCTTCACGCCCTCACCGGGCTCGTCGCCGACGAGGACGCCGCCGACGCGGGGGACGTGTGACCGACGGGATGGTGCGCATCGACGGTGAGCTCGTCGCCGAGCCGACGGTCCGCCTGCCTCTCGGGTCGCCGCTGCTCACCGGCGGCGATGGCTGGTTCGAGACCGTGCGCGTCGACGACGGCATGGCTCCACGGCTGCCGCTCCATGTCGACCGCCTGGCCAGCGCGGCGCTTCGCTCTGGCGTGACGGAGCTCGATGCGAGCTGGGTCCGCGGGATGCTCGCGCGCAGCGTCGCCGATGCCCCCGCAGCGATCAGTCGCGTGCGGGGGACGTTCTTTGTCGACGGCGAAGGCCGCCGCCGGTGCTGGACGATCGCCAGCGCATGGGACCCGCCGAGCGCAGAGACGTACGCCCGGGGGGTCGAGCTCGCCGAGGTCGACGTGCGTCACCCGGGGGACGGCGCGTGGGGCAAGACCGTCAGCCGGCAGTGGGCGCACACCGCTTCGCGGCTCGCGGCGCCCGCCGAGCCTGTGGTGGTCGATGCCGCCGGGCACGTCGTCGAGAGCGCAAACGCCGCGATCGTCTGGCGGCGCGACGACCAGTGGTTCTGCCCGCCGTCTCGTCTCGGTGCGTTGCCGTCGGTCACCCTGCGCGCGCTGCTTGACCTCGGCCTCGACGTCCGGCCCGACCCTGTGTCGGTCCGGGACCTCGAGGCGGTGGACGCCGTGGTCCTGCTCTCTTCGCTGCGACTGGCGATCGGTGTGCGGTCGCTCGGGGCCCGTGCATGGTCCGACCCCGATGCGTGGCCCCGTCGATTGCGGGCGGACCTCGGTGTGAGGACGGACGGATGACCGTGGTCGAGCTCGTCACTCCGATCGAGGGGACGCTGGCCTCTCTCGGTGCACGCGCCGCCGGCCTCCCCGGGGACCGCGCCTGGCTGGACTCGTCGATCGGCGTCCCGGGTCGTGGCGACTGGTCGGTGCTCGCGCTCGAGCTCGAACCGGACGTTTCGATCGCCGGCGACGCGGATCCCGGGGCTGCGCATGCGACGCTGCGCGCCTGGGACCGTGGGCTGCGCTACGACCCGAGCCGCCGCCTGGGGCGCGTCGGGTGGATCGCGTGGGAGGCCGCTCGAATCTTCGAGCCCGCACAGCCCGCGCCGCGGCCGATCCCCATGCCCGTGGTGCGCTTCGATCGGGTGCGCGCGGCCGTGTTCGCGACTCCGGACGGGAGCGAGCTCGTCGTCGACGGGACCGACACGGCGGACGCCACGCGCCGGCGCGACCACTGGTTGGCGGCTCTGGCGGATGCGACGCCGGTGGCGCCGGGGCCGCTGCCGGGCGTTGTGCTACCGACGCCGTCGCGCCGTGCGCACCATGCAGCGGTCGAGTCGATCGTCGCGTCGATTCGGGCCGGGCGCGTGTATCAGGCGTGCCTCACGCACCCGTACTGGTTCGAGGGCGCCGTCGACGTGTTCGCCGCCTGGCTGACGTTGCGTGGGCGGAGCCCCGGTGACTTCGGGGCGTGGCTGCGCGTCGGCGCGACCGAGGTGGCGTCGACGAGCCCCGAACGGTTCGCCTCGATCAACCCCGACGGGTGGATCGAGAGCCGGCCGATGAAGGGCACCCGGCGCCGCGACGGCGACGACGCGCGTCTCGCACACGAGCTCGCCGCGTCCGCCAAGGATCGCGCCGAGAACATCATGATCGTCGACCTGGTGCGCAACGACATCGGCCGCGTCGCCGTGCCCGGCACCGTGTCTGTCCCCAGCCTGTGCGAGGTCGAGCAGTACGCGACGGTGCTGCAGATGACGTCCACCGTGCGTGGGCGGCTGCGTGACGGGGTGGGGCGGCTCGAAGCGCTGGGGGCGCTCTTCCCCCCCGGGTCGATGAGCGGCGCGCCCCGCATCGAGGCCTGCCACGTGCTCGCCGAGCTCGAGACCGAGGCGCGGGGGCTGTACGGCGGGTCGATCGTCTGGTGCGGCCACGACGGGGCCGTCCGCAGCAGCGTCGTCATCCGCACCCTGCAGCGGTGGGGCGACCGGACCCGGTGGGACGTCGGCGGTGGCATCGTCGTCGACTCGGACCCGGACGCCGAATGGTGCGAAGCGGTCACGAAGGCTGCGCCGATGGGCATCCCTGCCGAAGAGGCGTAGCGCGACGGCGTCGCGTCGGGCGCAACCTCGGACCGCACGATCCAGTCAGCGGGCTCGCATCAACCGTCGGTGGCGTCGAGCGCCCCCTCGTCGTCGTTCTCGGTCGCCGTCTCGGTGCTCGCCGGCACCGGGATGTCGAACGGCGCGAGCGTCGGCCAGCGATCGAACGCGCCGAGCGCCGGGTCCGGCGTGAACGACCGGTCCGGGCCACGCACCTCGGTGAGCAGCACACGCATGTTGCCGATCGGCGTGTCGATCTGGGTGCCGACAGGCAGCCGGCGTTCGTCGAGCCCGAACCAGCCCACGCCGATCTCTTCGGCTTCGCCGCTGACAAAGTAGATGGGCGGCAGCGAGACGATCTGGTTCGCCCACGGCAATGGCGCCGACGACGACATCACCTCGCGGACAAAGCGGATCTCGGCGACCTCCAGGAACCCGAGCTCGGTGTACACCTCGGTGTGCGAGTCCACGCGCACCGACAGGCGGCTCAGCTTCCAGCCGTCGTAGATGTGGTACGTGTACTCGGCCCCGACCGAGAGGTCGCGGCTGCGCAGGTCGTAGATCCATGACAGCGCGTCGTGCAGGTCGGTCGGCGTGTACCGAAAGTACTCGGCGCGGACCCCGTCACGGGTCCGGTTCACCCGCGAACGGAACTGCTCGCGCTGGTAGTCGACCTCGTACACACGGACCGACCCTCGCTCGTCGATGGTCTTCGACGTCCACGACGGCAGTCCGCTGGCCGTGTCGATCCAGGTCTCGGCGGTGTCCTCGAGCGGATACACGCTGCCGAAGAAGCCGATGCTCAGGGCGAGCCCGTACACCGGGATGTACGAGTGTCCGTCCTCGTCGACCTCCGGATACCCCGCCTGCAGCGCGCTGCGCGCCGCTTCGGATCCGAGGATCTCGATCGCGTACTCGAGCTCTTCGCCGTACCACTCGAACCGGTCGAACGCGTCGTGCGAGGGCAGCGCCACGACGTCGACGAGATCCCCGTCGGCGGCCGGGTCCTCGTCCTGAGCGAAGACCGACGGCGACACGGCGAGCGTGGCGAGCGCGAGCGACAGAGAGGCGATTCGGTGCATGCGGGATCCCGGACACGAGGACCCCGGTTGGACGAGCACGGGGTCCGAAACGTTCATCGGCGCGAGGGTAGCGTGCCCGGGCGTCGGACGCGACGGATTCGTCCCGTCTTCGGTTCGGGTCACGCCCGGTCGGGCATTGGCGTCGACGGTGTGTCCACGCTCGCACCCCACGCGCGGTACAGTACCTGCACCATCGCGTCGCGGGTGGCGGGGCTGCTGTCGTCGTCGAGCGCCTCGAGCCAGGCGTTCACCTCGTCGGCGTACGAGAGGCCCATCTCGCGCAGCAGGCGTACCGAGCGCCACGCGAGCGCGCCGGCGATGCCCGGGTCGCGATCCGCGAAGCGACGCGCCATGTTGTAGAGCGTGCGGGATTCGTTCTGGCGGTCGTCGCCGCGCACGCTCCAGACGATGGCGTCTTCGAAGTACCGGTCCGCCTCGCCGGTACGCCCGAGGCGGTCGCAGGCGAGCGCGAGGTTGTTCAGGATGCGTCCGCGCAGGTGGCGCTCGTCGATGGCGCGGCTGATCGACAGCGCCGCGAGGCCCGCTGCGCGCGCCTGGCCCCACTGCTCGAGATCGAAGTGGCACATGCCGACGATGTTGTGCAGCGCGGCCTCTTCGACGCGATTGCCGAGGGCATAGACGAGGTCGAGCGCGGCGTGCCCTTCGGCGACCGCGTCCGCGGGGCGACCGGTGCGCAACAACGCGCCGCTGCGCAACTTTCGGGTGCGGACGACGAGGTGCCGCGGTGTGTTCGCGGTGACGCGGTCGAGCGTCTGTGCGGTGAGCTCGAGGGCTCGCGCGTATCGGCTGGTCTCGAGAGACAGGAAGGACAGGACGTTGAGCACCTCGATCGCATCATCCGCTCGGCCCTCGACGTCGGCTTCGACGAGCAGCCCCTCGCAGAGAATGCGTGCGTCTTCGTACCGGCCGAGCTTTCGCCAGGCGTCCGCAAGGGCGAGCCGCGCGCTGCGTGCCTCGGCGGGGGCGCGCGCGGCTTCGAAGGCATCGCAGGCCTCGGCGAGGGCGGTCGCCGCGTCGGACGGCAGGCCGTGCACGAGGGCGTCGCGCCCCGAGAGGTCGCGGGCCCACGCGGCGGCGATGCAGCCGCCATCGGATGCGGCGAGCGTGTCGAGGCGCTCGCAGGCGTCGTGGATGCGTGCGCGGTCGGTCATCCCGAGGCCGATGTGCGCGTGCATTCGTGCGGCGTCGACGAGCACGGCACCGGGCGCAGACGTGGCCGCTGGCGACGCGTGCAGGCCGTCGACGAGGCGGGCGGCGACGCGCCGATGCCCGCGGTGCCACGCGCCCTGTGCCGCGGCGACGACCCGCGCTGGCGCGTCGGGATCGCCGAGGGCGAGGCGCAGCTCGGCGATGATCGCGTCGACGCCGGGCCGCGCGGGCTCGGATTCGAGGCAGGTCACGGCAGCGGCGCGCCAGGCGTCGAGGTCCTCGCGGGGGACGTCGTGTAGTGCGTGGCGCGCGGCACCGGCCTGATCGAACGCGACGCCGCCGTCCTCGGTCTCGATGAGCACGCCTCGGCGCACGGCTGCATCGAGCGCGTCGGCGACCCGTGCGGACGCGGCCCTGCCGCGGCGGTGGGTGATCGCGCAGGCGATCGTGCCGTCCGTCGCCGCGTCTTCCAGCAACGCGACGAGGACGAGCACGTCGCGGGTCGTCTGCGCGTCGTTCGTCGCCGCGGCGAGAAAACCGTCGATGCGCTCGTTCGCCCGTCGGCGACCGTGCGTGCGCAGCCACTCGTCTGCGTCGGGGTCGGCGAAGTGCCACTGGTCGCCCCGCTCGACGAGCACCTGCTCGTCGACGGCGTCCACGACGGCGCGGTGCAGGGCGACCGGCGCGCCGCCGATGTGTCGGGCGAACGACTCCGCCGCGTGATCGCCCATGGGCAGCAGTGTCTGGCAGACCTCGATGGCCTCGTCCCGACACAGGGCCGGCACGTCCCACGTGGTGAGCGCGACGCGACCGACCGGGGCCTCGAGCACCTCGGCGAGCACGGGGTGCAGATTCTCGAGCGACGGGGTGGCGAGCAGCACGTGCACGCGCGGAGCGTCCGCGGCGGACAAGAGGGCCCGCAGGATCGCCAGATCGACCGGATCTTCGATGCGCTCTGCGTCGTCGATGACGAGCAACATCGGCTCGTCGATCGTCAGTACCTGAAGGACGCGCAGCGCGAGGGCGGCGTGGGTCGAGTCTGCCTGGTCGTTCGGTGTGCCGGGCGGCAGCTTGCGATCCAACCAGTCGACCAGCGGCTGGACCTCGCGCCCGTCCGCGACGCCGAGGCGGTCGGTGAGCCATGCACCGATGCGCGGTCCGGGGGGCGAGCGAAATCCGATGACGCGCCCGAACCCGGCGCGCAGGCGAGACCCCTGCACGCCGAAGCGCACGACGGGGCGCGCATGCACCCGACGGGCGACGCCGGCCTCGGCGATCGTGCGCGCGACGTGCAGGACGAGGTTGCGTGCGCCGCCCGCTCGCGACCCCACGACCAGGTGCACGGATCCGGCGTCGGTCTCGATCGCCCGATTGAGGGCCGACTCGATCGAGAACGCGAGCGGTTCGTGGCCGATCAGCGGGGTCGGGCGCAGGTGCACGAGCGTTGACTCGAGGGTCGTCGCGAACGGCGTGGGGCCCTCGAGCGTCTCGATCATGAGCCGCTCGTCCGAGCCGCGGTCGGGCGGCTGCACGCCGGGCTTTGGCCGCGGCACGTGCTGGTCCAGCGTATCGCCGACCGAGAGCCCGCGGCTCGCGGCGCCGACGCCGCCGTCGAGCTCGAACGACGGCACGACCGCGAGGCGGCGCCGAATGCGCGCCGCGTTGGACGCGCGCCCGCGGGCATGCCGCTCGAGCAGGTCGCGGATGATGCGGACGAGCGGCCCGGGCAGGGGGCGGCCCGCCCGCGTCGCCAGCGACGGCATCGGCGCCGTCAGGTGGCGCAGCATCCACCCCTCGGGCGTCGATGCGGGCCACGGATGCCGACCGGTGACGAGCTCGACGAGGATGCAGCCGACGGCATACAGGTCCGTCGCTGGCCCGATCAGGTGCTCGTCGCCGCGGATCTGTTCCGGAGCCATCCACGCCGGGGTGCCCGGCAGGGGCCGCAGCGGCCGCGGTCCCACGCCTTCGAGCACCGCGATGGACGGATCGAAGAGGCGCGACACACCGAAGTCCACGAGCGCGGCGCGTCCCCGGGCGTCGATGATGACGTTCTCGGGTTTGACGTCCAGGTGCAGCACGTCGTGGGCGTGGGCGTGGGCCAGCGCCGCGAGCATGTCGTCGATGACCTGGGCGACCTCGGACCACGACCGCGGGCTCTGCGACCACGCGTCCAGGGTCTCGCCCTCGACCCGGTCCATCGCGTACCAGAGGGCGCCGTCGAACTCGCGGCCCACGTCCCGCACCTGGACGATGCGCGGATGCTGAAACCGGGCGACCGTGCGCAGCTCTCGCGCGAACATGCGGCGCAGGCGCAGGTCGGACGGCGTCCGCACCTGTTTGATCACGCGGATGGTGCCGGTGCGTTCGTCCTCTGCGAGCCACACGCGCCCCATCCCCCCTTCAGCCAGGGGCGCTTCGATTCGATAGCGGTCACCGATCCGGGATCCGTGCACCAGCCCTCCGTGGCGGGTTGGTCAGAACCTCCAGTGTGGTGGCCCGCCGCGTGTCGCGCCAGCCTTCATCGACGCATTCCTGGCGTCGGGTGGTCAGGGCCGCGCGTCGTCGAGGTGCCACCGCATGACGGGCCGCGTGGTCAACCCGACGCTGCGGCTGGCGACGGTACCGTCCGGACGCACCCACACATTGGTCGGGAACGCCGACACACCCCATGCCCGCTGGGTGGCTGAGTCGGCGACGACGATCGTGCCCGGGACCTCGTGCTCGTCGACGTGAGCGCGGATGGTATCGAGGGCTTCGGGATCGAACACGGTGACGAGGTGCTCGTCGCTCTCGAGGGTCTCGGCGAGCCGGTTCACCGCGCCCTGTTCACGATTGCAGGCGCCACACCACGTCGCCTGGAATCGGACCTGGACGACGTCGCCACGCAGGTCCTCGAGGTCGAAGCGTTCGCCATCGAGGGTCTGGGCGACCAGGCCCGGCGCCTCGGCGTCCACCGAGACGACGTCTCGCGCCTGCCACGCGCGGATACCGAAGAGCAGCCCGCCGACGATCGCCAGATCGATGGCCCACCCCGCGAGGCGTCGGCCGAGGGACTTCCGCTTCGCCTGCTTCTCGGCGGGTTCGGCGGCGGCCGATGTCTCGGATTCGGGGGGCGTGTCGGTCACGCGTCGACCGCGGCGAGCAGGTCTGCGTTCGACGGGCCGTCACCCGGCGCTTCGTGCTCGATGCGTCGAAGGTACTCGTACGCAAACATGCCGGACTTGTGGCCGTCGGCCCACACCGGCCGGATCGCGTAGCTGCCGACCGGCTCGACGGTCTCGAGCTCTGCGGGAGCGCTGCCCTGCCAGGTCATCTCGGCCGCGAAGTGCCCCTGACACATCGCGCACGGGCACCAGCCGCGCAGAAACTTGAGCGCGAAGCGGGACGTCCGGTCATCGCTCCAGCGGATCGCGAGGGTGCCGGACGAGGAGTCGAGGTGGATGTCGACGGGATGCATGCGCGGTCGGGGTCCGTGAGCCGAGACTTCGGCGAGGTGGCGTCCACAGTAGGACCCTCGGCGAGGACGGCAACTGTCGCGGTGTGTGCGCGCACTCTCGACCGCGGTGCTGCGGTCACGGGCCGGGGTCGTGCAGCTGCGGCCGCGCCAAAAAGCGCACGAGGCGCCCCCGCGAAGGGGCGCCTCGTGGCGTTTCGGCAGTCGCCGGGGATGCGATTACTCGCAGTCCGCCAGGGCGATCTGGAAGGTGCCGAAGCCGCCGCCGGCCTTCGAGCCGATGAGGCACCAGCCACCCGCGATGTCGGCCGCGGTCGCAGCGGTCGCATCGTTGTTGATGTACACGTCGTACGTGTCGCTCCAGTTCGAGCCGACGTTCTCGCAGTTGCCGGGGTCGGTCGAGCCGTTGGCGAGCTCGTAGACGGCAACCGAGTCGCCGTCGGCCATCTCGACACCCGCGCCGAACGACACGATGACGAAGCCGTCATCGGCGCCGAGCGAGTAGTAGCCGCCCGACAGGTCGCAGTCGGTCACGTCGGCGGTCGAGTCACGGGCGCCGGTCACGGCACCGGCGGTACCGGCCGCGTTGCCCTCGTCCGCGTTGAACGAACCGGCCACGCCACCCTCGACGGTCGTCGCGGGGATCTCCGCGCCGCCCGAGGTCAGGATGATCGCGTCGATGTCCGGACCGGGGGTGTTCGTGTTGTTGATGGCGTCGTCGGTCGCGGCCACGCGCGAGTGGACGGCGACGAACGAGTACGGGTCCTCGGGGACCAGCTCGCACATCGTCGTGTCGGCGTTGCACTGGTAGCCGTCGCCACACTCCGAACCGTCGGTGCAGGCGGTGTAGCACGCGCCAGCAGCGGTATCGCAGAGGTAGCCGCCGGTGCACTCGGCGTCGGTGGTGCAGCCGGGCGCGGTGAAGACTTCGCACGCCTGCGTTTCGGTGTTGCAGGTGTAGCCGGTCGCGCACTGCGCGTCGGCGGTGCACGCGGCGAAACACGTACCTTCGGACTCGCCCTCGGCCACGGCCGAAAGGTCACACGCGAAGCCGGCCTCGCAGTCCGCGTCCGACGAGCAGGCGGACTCTTCGACGTCGCAGCCGACGAGGGCGGTCGCGCCGAGGAGGGCAGCAGCACCGTAGAGGTACAGGTTACGAGCGGTCATGAGCGTCTCCATGTCACGATGGGGTCCACGACGTGGACCGGGGTTCGTCGTTGTCGACGACGGGAATCTCAAATCGGGGGCATGTATCGAGACTCGTCGGAGGAGTCAACGATCCATCACGGCATTCGGCATCCCATGTGGGTCCGGCGGCCCCGCCGAACCCTGCCGATTGTCGAGGTTCGAGGCGCGAGGTTAGCGAGGGCGATCATCTGGCGCAAGTCCTCGCGGCCGGACTTGCAGCCCGCCGGGTGGCGGGCGAGCATGCGCGAATCGCTCCCGACGCCACCGTGCCGCCATGTCCTCTCGCCGCGTCCCCGTCGCCGAAGTCGCGCTCACCGTGCCCCCCGAATCCCTCGGTGTGGGCACGACGGCGGACGTCGAGCCCCTCGACGGTGTGGTCGGCCAGAGCCGAGCGCGCGAGGCGGTCGACTTCTCACTGACCGTCGACAATCCCCACTTCAACCTCTTCGTCGCCGGGGCGACGGGCACCGGGCGCTCGTCGCTGCTGCCGGTCATGGCGCAGCGGGCGACCGCCGACCGGCCCACGCCGAGCGACCTCTGCTACGTCCACAACTTCGAAGAGCCCCACGAGCCGATGGCCATCCGGCTGCCTGCGGGGCAGGGACGCGAGTTCGCGCGCGAGATGCGCCGGTTCGAAGAGGCGCTGCAGCGCAGCATCCCCGCTGCGCTCGTCGCACGGGACTACCGCGCCCGCCAGCAGGCGATCCTCGAAGAGACGATCGATCGGCGCCGCGAACACTTCGAGAAGCTCGAGGCGCGGGGTCGCGAGGTGGGCGTCGGGGTCGAAGACGGTCCGGATGCGCTGCAGCTCATGCCGCTGCTCGAAGACGGCTCGGCGATGTCGCCCGAGGACTACGAGGCCCTCGACGAGAGCGAACGCCGCGCGATCGAAGACCGAGAGCGGTCGCTACGGGATGACATCCTCGAGTACCTCGATCACGCCCGTGAGATTCAGGACGCTGGCCAGGAACAGCTCGACGAGCTCGATCGCACCACGGTCGACGCCGTGGTCGCCCCGCTCATGGCACGGGTCCGCGACGCCATCGACGTGACCGACACGATCGGCGCGTGGCTCGACGCGGCCGCCGCCGACGTGCTCGAACACCTCGGCGCGTACGTGCCCGACGAGGAGTCGCCGCTCATGGACCCGCGCATCGGCGGGCCGCCGGCGACGCGCTTCGTGGTCAACGTCGTGGTCGACAACTCCGAGCAGAGCGGCGGCCCGGTCGTCGTCGAGTGGAACCCGACGTGGAGCAACCTCTTCGGGCGCCTCGAGCGGCGGATGCGGTTCGGCGCGCTCGAGACGGACCACACCCTGCTGCGCGCCGGGGCGGTGCACCGCGCCGACGGGGGCGTGCTGATCCTGCCCGCCGCCGAGCTCGTGAACGCCCCGGGGTCGTGGCCGACCCTCAAGCGGATGCTGCGCGAAGGGTGCCTCGCCATCGGCGACCCGGACGAACACAACACGGCGGTCACCCTCGACGCCCAGCCGGTCTCGATCCGCGTGCGCGTCGTGCTCATCGGGTCGCTCGACGACTACGTGGTGCTGCGCGAGCTCGACGAGGACTTCCACCGCCTGTTCAAGGTGCGCGCCGACTTCGAAGAGGTCGCGCCGCGGGACGAGGACCACACCCACCAGCTCGTCCGGTTTTGCGCCGCGCGCTGCGTCGAGCACGGGCTGCCACCGATGACGGCGCCCGGCGTGGCCGCGGTGATCGAGTTTGCATCGCGGGTCGCCGGTCGGCGCGACGAGGTGACCCTGCGCCTCACCGCGCTGGCGGACCTCATCGTCGAGGCTGGCCACCTCGCCGTGTCGCGGGGCGCCGAGCGCGTCGATCGCGACGACGTGCAGCGCGCCCTGGCGAACCGGGAGCGCCGCGACGGGCTCTACCACGAGCGCACGCTGCTGCAGTTCTCGCGGCGCAGCCTGCTCGTCGAGGTCGACGGCGAGCGCGTCGGTCAGGTGAACGGACTCGCCGTGATCGGCATCGGCGAGATCGGATTCGGCATCCCGTCGCGCATCACGGCGCGGGCGTTCGCTGGCGCTGGCGGTGTCGTGAACATCGAGCGCGAGACCGAGATGTCCGGGCAGATCCACTCGAAGGCGACCCTGATCCTGCAGGGGTGGATCGGCGGGCTCTACGCGCGCCGCACGCCGCTCTCGCTGTCCGCCAGCGTGACCTTCGAGCAGAACTACAGCTTCATCGACGGCGACAGCGCCTCGCTCGCCGAGGCCGTCGCCATCCTCTCGTCGGTCGGCGAGCTGCCCGTGCGGCAGAACCTCGCGATCACCGGCTCGATGAGCCAGCACGGCGAGGCGCAGCCCGTCGGCGGCATCAACGAGAAGATCGAGGGCTTCTTCGACGTGTGCGCCGAACGCGGGCTCACCGGCGAACAGGGTGTCGTGATCCCCGTGCAGAACGTCGCGGAGCTCAACCTCGCGCCGCGGGTCGTGGCTGCCATCGGCGCCGATCGCTTTCACGTGCACGCCGTCGAGAGCGTCGACGACGCCCTCGGCCTGCTGCTCGCGCGCACGCCGGGCAAGCGGCGTCGGGACGGCACCTTCGCCCCCCGGTCGGTGCACGGGCGCGTCGCGGCCGCCCTCGCGCGGATGAGTGAAGGGGACGCCGACCCCGCGTCGACGGACTGAGCCGATGATCGGCGTTTTCGTCGCGGCACGTTCGGGATACAGTGGGCTCGGACGTGAACGAGGCATGCATGGACCCTGTGCTCAACAGACCCGGGCTTCGCGCGCTGCGCCGGATCCCGATCTTCTCGGACCTGACGGACGAGGACCTCGAGCGCATCGCGCCGATGGCCGATCCGTTTCGCCGTCAGCCCGGTGAGATGCTCTTTCGCGAGGGCGACGCCCCGGACGGCATGTACGTCGTCGAGCGCGGCGAGGTCGGGGTGACGACGGTCGGCGCCGACGGCGAGGCGATCATGCTCGCCGAGCTCGGCAACGGCGCGGTGATCGGCGAGATGTCGCTCGCCGAGGGGTCGGCGCGCTCGGCGACGGTGGCCGCCATCTCGGCGACGACCGGGCAGTTCTTCGCCCGGGACCGGTTCGCTGCCCTGCGCGAGGCCGGCGATCCGGCGGCATACAAGATCCTGCTCGCGCTCGCCCGCACCCTCGAGGAGCGTCGCCGCGCGACCGAACAGCGGCTGCGGCTGCTGCTCGACGACCCGGATCGTGCGCGCAAGCTGCGCGCGAAGCCGATGCGACACCTCGTCGGTGTCCTGACGAAGGCCTGAGGCGCACGATGTCGACCGAACTTCTCTCGCGCGTCGCGCCCTTCGATGCGATGTCGGACGCCGACCGGGCGACCCTCGCCGGTCTGCTCGAGGCGCACTCGTTCGCGCCGGGGCAGAACGTGTACGGCGCCGGTGACCCGTCGATCGGCATGAAGATGCTCGTGTCGGGCACGGTCGTGCTCACCGACGTGACCCTCACCACGCTGTCGACGGACCCCGAGGTCCGTATCGATCGCCCGGGCACGTTGTTCAGCCTCGGGTCGCTGCTGATGCCCTTCGCACACCGGCACAACGTGAAGGCGGCCACCGAGGTCGAGATCCTGCTGCTGCCGCGGCGTCGGTTTCAGCGGCTGATCGAAACCGGCGACTCGGCCGGGCATCGGTTGCTCGACCACCTGCTCGTGCGGCTCGCTGGCAACGTGCGCACGCTGAACCAGGCGATCCACGACCTGCTCACGCACGAGTAGACGCGACGGGGTGAAGATCGTCGCGCTGCGCCGAGGTGTAGCAGGTGAGTCGAGACCGGCGCGAAGGCGCGCGGTCGTCGACGTGGGACCGGCCGAATTGCGCAGGCAGGGATCAGACCCGCTGAAGACCCTGCTGCCAGCGGGCGAGGGCGGCGTCGCGGTCCTCGTCGGCCATCGACGGCGTGAAGGCGCGCTCTTCGCGCCACGCGTCGCGGATGGCTTGAAGGTCGTCGAACCAGCCGATGCCGAGCCCGGCGAGCAGCGCGGCGCCCAATGCGGTCGTCTCGAGCATGTGCGGCCGTGAGATCGGCACGTCGAGGACGTCGGACTGGTACTGCATGAGCAGGTTGTTCGCCGCCGCGCCGCCGTCGACGCGCAGCATCTTGAGGGGCGCGCCGAGGTCCTGCTCCATCGCCGTCAGGATGTCGCGGTTCTGCAGGGCGATCCCCTCCAGCGCGGCGCGCGCGACGTGGGCGCGGGTCGTGCCCCGGGTGATGCCCCACAGCACGCCGCGGGCTTCGGGGTCCCAGTGCGGGGCGCCGAGTCCGGCGAGGGCGGGGACGAGCACGACGCCGCCGGTGTCGGGTACCGACGCGGCGAGGGCTTCGACCTCGGACGCCGACCCGAAGAAGCCGAGCCCGTCGCGCAGCCACTGCACGATGGCGCCCGCGATGAAGGCCGAGCCCTCGAGGGCGTAGGTCGTCGTGTCACCGAGCCGCCAGGCGGCCGTGGTGAGCAGGCCGTTCGTCGACGGCGTCGGCGTCGTCCCGACGTTCATCAGGAGGAAGGCGCCGGTGCCGTAGGTGCACTTTGCCTCGCCGGGCTCGAAGCACGCCTGACCGAAGAGCGCGGACTGCTGGTCGCCGGCCATGCCCGCGATGGGGATGCCGTCGGGCAACACGCCGAGCCCTCGCGTGTGGCCGACGACCTCGGCGTTGCCGACGATCGACGGCAGTACGGCGCGCGGCACGTCGAAGAGCTCGAGCAGGGCGTCGTCCCAGGCGCCGGTGGCGAGGTCCATCAGCAGGGTGCGCGAGGCGTTGGACACGTCGGTGACGTGGACATCGCCGCTGGTGAGCCACCAGGTGAGCCACGTGTCGATCGTGCCGAACGCGAGCTCGCCGGCCTCGGCACGGGCGCGGGCGCCGTCGACGTGGTCGAGGATCCACGCGCACTTCGTGCCGCTGAAGTACGGGTCGAGCACGAGCCCGGTCTTCGCGCGCACGGCGTCCTCGTGGCCGGCGTCCTTGAGGGCGCGGCAGGTCGCGGTGGTGCGGCGGCACTGCCACACGATCGCGTTGAAGATCGGGGTGCTCGTCGCGCGGTCCCATACGACGGTCGTCTCGCGCTGGTTGGTGATGCCGATGGCGGCGACGTCGGCGCCGGTCGCGCCGGCCTTCGTGAGGGCGTCGCGGATGGCCGCCTCGACGGACACGAGGATCGCCTTCGGGTCGTGCTCGACGTGGCCGGGCTGCGGGTAGATCTGGGCGAACTCGTGGTTCGCCTTCGCGACGACAGCGAGGGAGCGGTCGAGCAGGATCGCGGTGGAGCCGGTCGTGCCCTGATCGAGCGCGAGAAGGTACCGGGACATCGGAGCCTCGGGGTGCGAGTAGCGGTCCGATGGTTGTACGGCGGCGTCACCGGCGCGGGCAAGCCCGAGCGCCCGCGCGGTGTTCATGGCGCGGCAGGGCCTGCGCCGCGGGGTGTTCATGGCGCGGCAGGGCCTGCGCCGCGGGGTGTTCCTGGCGCGGCAGGGCCTGCGCCGCGGGGTGTTCCTGGCGCGGCAGGGCCTGCGCCGCGCGGTGTTCCTGGCGCGGCAGGCCTGCGCCGCGCGGTGTTCATGGCGCGGCAGGGCCTGCGCCGCGGGGTGTGGGCGGCGCGGCGTGCAGACCCGAAGGTACTATTCGGCGGCTTCGGGGGTCGGGCCGTGCTCGTGGCCGTCGACGACGAAGTCGGGGCGGTTCCAGTCGACCAGGTTGCCCGGGTAGACCTTGCCCGTGGGGCGCTCACCGCGGCGCACGTGGGTGCGGAACACGTAGTCCCACAGCGGCGAGCTCACGCCGAACCAGCGGTCCGGGTACGCGTGGTGGTGCTGCTGATGGCGACGACGGAGGCCCTTCATCCAGCGCGTCTTCGGCTTGCCGAAGTGCGTGGCGAGGTGGGTGTAGTCGTACGCGAGGTAGCCGATCACGACGCCGGCGAAGGTCGCCCAGCAGTTCACCCCGCCGAGGGTAAAGTAGAGCAGGGCGAGGATCGGCGAGCCGAGGATCATCGCGCCCGGGACAGGCATCACGATCCGGTCGTACTCCGGGTGGTCGTGATGCACCTGGTGCACGAGGAAGAAGAAGCGGCGGACCTTCGGGTTCTGCGGCACGTAGTGGAACACGAACCGGTGCAGGATGTACTCGGACAGGGTCCAGAGCAGCAGACCGAAGAAGAAGAACGCAAACGCGGCGATCGCGGACGTGCCCTGGTAGATCGTCCAGGCCACCATGGCGATCGAGGCCGGGACCCAGAAGGTCACGGGCCAGATCGGGTTGGTCCGCGTCATCGACTCCCACACATCGCTCGCGAAAATGCGCGTATCTGCGGGGTACCGGTCGGTGACCTGAGGCATCGTGAACGCTCCTGAAACACCTTTGGAGCCGAAGCTCCTGCACGATCGAACAGGCCGCGACTACCACGCACTCGGGGCACGATGCAATGCCCCTGTGCGAAAAATCCCGGTTCCGACCGGTCGGTAGAAATTGAGGATTTCTCGCAGGTTGCGTGCGTGACCGCGACGTGAATCCCCGGTGACGGGGCCTCGTCAGGGCGTGCCGGACCCTGCGGTGGCCTCGGCATCCTCGGGGCGAAGCGGGCCGAGATCGAGCTGCGCCGCTTCGACGCCGTCGATCGAAACCCGCACCGTCACCTCGTCGCCGGGGGCTACGCCGTCGTCGGCGATGCGCCAGCGCAGCAGCGCCGGGACCACCGTGTCGGCGGGCAGCCCGATCGAGCCACCGCCATCGAGGACGGAGTCGGGGCTCATCGTCGTGAAGGCGCCGCCGGTCGAGAAGGACGGCGTCCACGTCACGGCGTCGCCGCCGTCGCGATCGTAGAGCGACACGGGCACCTCGAGCACCTCGCCGTCGAACACGGCCGGCCCGAGATGCACGACCTCGGGATCCAGCTCACCGACCCGGATCGAGTCCGAGCAGGCGGCGCCGAGCGCGATGCCCAGGACGCCGGCGGCGACGAGGTGCGTGAGCGTCTCGGGCGTCAGGGTCGTGGTGCGAAGTCGGCTCAACGGGCGGTCCGGGTATGCGCGAGAAGGTCGTGGATCTCGCCGTGCAGTCGGGGCGGCGCGGCGACGATCCCCTCGGCGCCGAAGCGCCAGGGCCGCCCATCGTAGTCGGTGACTCGACCGCCGGCTACTTCGACGAGGGCGATCCCGGCGCAGACGTCCCACGGCTTCAGCCGCGCCTCCCAGTACCCGTCGAGCCGCCCCGCGGCGACCCACGCGAGGTCGAGGGCGGCGGCGCCGTTGCGGCGCAGGCCGCGGCAGCGCTTCAAGAATGCCCGCCACTCGCGGGTGTTGTCGTCGTCGTTCGTCTGCCGATCGTACGCGAAGCCCGACGCGAGCAGGGCCTCGCCGAGCGGCGGATCGGGCAGGGGGCCGAGGGGACCGGTCGGGCCGGTGCCGGTCACGCCATCGGTGACGTAGCGCTCGGCGCGCATCACATCGACGATGACCCCAGCCCGGGGGCGTGCGCCGTCCCACAGGCCGATGCTCACGGCGAAGTGAGGCACCCGGTGGGCGAAGTTCGTCGTGCCGTCGATCGGGTCCACGATCCACTGCCACGTGTCCGGCGCGACCGTCCCGCCGGTCTCCTCGCCGAGCATCGCGACGCCGGTGGTCTCGAGGCGGGCGCGGATCAGGGCCTCGACGGCGCGGTCGGTCTCGGTGACGAGGTCGATCGTTCCCTTGTGCTCGACCCGGGCGCGGGGCTGCAGCGCCGCCTCGCGGGCGAGGGCGGCGCCGGCTTCGGCGGCGTCGACGGCGACGGCGACGAGGTCACGAATCGCTTCGGGGGTCATGGAGCCTCCAGATCGAACCAGGTCTCGACGACCGCGTCGTGGACGGCGGGTCGCAGGGACCGGATGCGCGGGTTGTCGCGGGTCGGGTGCACCCGATTCGTGACGAGCGCGATCACCAGATCGCGGGACCGGTCGATCCACAGCGACGTGCCGGTGAAGCCGAGGTGGCCGAAGGTCGCACCGCGGCGCATCCACCGACCGGCGTTGGACCGGGCGCCCGACGGCGTGTCCCAGCCCAGGGTGTACGTACCGCCGTCGACGCGGTCGGCGAGGTCCCACATCCGGTCGACGCTCGCCGCGGGCAGCACAGGCGCGCCGTGCCCGAGCAGGCTCGTGCCGATGCGCGCCAGCTCGGCCGCCGTGCCGAAGAGCCCCGCGTGCCCGCAGACGCCGCCGAGCACCTGCGCGTTCTCGTCGTGCACAATGCCCTGCAGCAGCGCGCCGCGCCACGGGCAGTGCTCGGTGGCCGCGACGCCGTCGCGCGAGGCGGCCGCATCGACCGGGCCGAATGTGGTCCGCTCGAGCCCGAGCGGCTCGGCGATGTGCCGGGCAAAGCGGGCGTCGAGGGGCTCGCCGAACAGGCGCTCGAGCCAGCGACCGAGGGCGATGTAGCCCACGTCGCTGTAGGTCGCCTGCCCGACACGATCCGGGCCGACACGCACCGCGGCGAAGCGGCTGCGGGCGCACGCCAGCGGGTCGTCCGCGCCGCGGGCCTCGCGAAACACCTCGATGTGCGCCGGCAGCCCGCTCGTGTGCCGCAGCAGGTCGCGCAGGGTCGGGCGGTCGACGGACAGGTCGGCGGGCACGCGATCGTCGAGAGACACGAGCCCGTCGTCGATCGCTCGCATCGCGAGAATGGCCGTGCTGACCGCCTTGGTCACCGACGCGAGATCGAAGCGGGTGTGGGCCGAGACCGGGCGGGTGTCTGCGCCGGCATACCGTGGGCCGGCGCGCCGGCCGACGGCGACGGATTCGACGATCTCACCGCCGATGGCGACGGCGAGCTGGGCTCCGGGGGTCGCGCCGGCGGCGACGTGTGCCGCGAGGACCTCGGCACCGGTCGTCGGCGTGCGCAGCACCACGGGTCCCGCCGACGCACGTGCGGTGGTTGGCTCGACCCGGCCTGCGCTGGCATCGACGTCGACCGGCAACCCGAGCACGAAGGGGGCGTTCGGCATGCTGTGCCCCGCCGCGACGCCGGACAGCACCGGCATGCCGGTGCCGTCGAGCAGCTCGGCCAGCCGGTCGGTGACCATCTCGACGCCGGGGGCGCATCGCTCGCAGGTGCCGACGACGACCGCCGCGACGTCGCGGCGCGCGCCGGTGAACAGGCTCGTGAGCATGCGGTCCATGCGGTACGCGGGCTCGGCGACCTCTTCGACGAACACGACGGCGCCTCGCAGATCGACCGGCGCCAGCCCGCGCGGGCCGTGCGGCAGGGGTTGGCCGATGAGGGCGGCGAGCAGGCTGAGGTTGCCGCCGATCAGCGGCCCCGATGCGCGCCCGGCCCGCACCGCGGTCAGCCCGTCGAAGGTGGGGGCTACGGGGTTCGCGAGCAGCGCGAGCAGGGCGTCCACCGAGCGGTCGGGGCCGAGCGCCGGGTCCGCGTCGGCCGCGACGTGGTCCGGCAACCGAGCGGCCATCGGCCCGTGGATCGACGCGACCCCCTGCGCCTGCGCCCAGAGGTGCAGCGCCGTGATGTCGGACAACCCGACGAGCCACGTGGGGTTCTGGGCGAGCAGGCCGGCGGGCAGGCGATCGAAGAGGCGGTTCGACCCGGAGCCGCCGCGGGCGAAGACGATGGCGCCGACGTCCGGGTCCCGGATTGCGTCCACCAGCGCCGCGGCGCGCTCTGCGTCGGTGCCGGCGAGCCAGGGCGGCCCGCCGCGATCGCCGGCGTCCGTCTTCACCCGGTACCCACGGTCGCGCAGCAGCTGCACGCCGGCGTCGACCCGGGCGGGGTCGACCGCGCCGGCGGTGCGGATCACGGCGAGGGTGTCGCCGGGGCGGACCGGGGGCGGGACGATGGGCAGAGCGGTCGGCATCGAGCGTCGAGCGGGGGGGGCAGGGCGGCCGGGAATGCCCGGCGCAGGTGGCACGATCCTGCGGTGCGGGGCCCGATCCGTCCACCGTGGTTGAATCCCGCCCCGCTCGTCGCCACGATCTCGCCATGGCCTCACCTGCCCGCCATCGACTCGGTCTGCTCGCCACGCTCGTCGTGGCCGGGCTCGTCGTGCCGCGGACGGCGCCGGGCACGATCGCCGAGCAGCGGGCGCGCCTGCCGCCCCCGGCGTTCTGTCAGGATCCCGTCGAGGGCATCTGGCGCTCGCACGACTTTCACGTGCTCTGGCAGGAGTGGGGCATCTTCACCCTCGAGGTCCGCCGGGTCGAGGGCTCGGCGACCGAGCTCACCGGGCGGATCACGAATCGGTCGTGGTACGCGGACGCGAAGACGTCCGAGCCGCCGCCGTGCGCGGGTGAGCTCGACTACCTCGTCACCATGAACGCGAGGGGGACGTACGACGAGAGCGGGCGAGTGCAGTTTCGCGGCATCGACTGGGAGCTCACGCGCCTGTTCTGCGGGCCCCGCGAGGGGTTCGGGTACAACCTGGACGTGTTCGACGGGGTCATCGATCCCGACCTGCAGGAGTTTCAGTCGGTCAACAACGACGGCGGACGGTACGTGAACGTGCCGACCGTGTTCCGCCGCGTGGAGTGCTTCGACGAGACGCCGCCGACGACGCTGAGCGTCGAAGTTCCTGCGCTGACTCCGGAGCCCGACGGGCCCGGCTGCCTCGGGCGTCGATGAGCCGCGCGCACCGCATCCGAACGGGGCTGCGCGGGGCGGCCCAGCGGCTGGCTGCGTCGTCGCCGTTGACCGGCGTCGGTGTGGTGGTGACCGCCGCCGCGGTCGCCGGGCTCGTCCTCGACGCCGTCCCGAACGTCGACCTCGTGCTGTTGGTGCTCTGCGCGGTGGCGCTCGTGCTCGTCGTCGTCGGGGGCGCCTGTGTCGCGCTCGCCCGGATCGTCGTCGGGCGTGCGCTGCGGCGGCAGCCGCCTCGCGAGGCGCTCCGTCTGGAATGCGGATTCGCTGCGCGCACGGGGTTCTCGGTGCCTCGGCTGCGCTGGATCCCGTTCGTCGACCTCGAGTGGGACTGGGCGCACGCCGGGGCGCGGGTGGACGCCGTGCCCGGGCCGGATGGCTGGCACGAGCAGGTCGTCTTGACGCGCCGAGCGGTGGCGAGCGCGATCGACCGGCGCATTCGGATCGTCGACGTGTTCGGGCTGTGGCGGGTGGCGTGGACGTGGACCGAGCGCCGCGACGTGCGCGCGACCCCTTCGCCGGGCGCGCTGCGTGACGTCGACGTCGTGCGCGGTCTCGCTGGCGGCGCCGCTCTGTCGCACCCGGACGGGACGCCGACCGGGGATCGCATCGACCTGCGTCCGTACGCTCCCGGCGACCCGATCCGGCTCGTGCTGTGGAAGGTCTTCGCCCGCACCCGCGACCTCGTGGTGCGCACCCCCGAGACGGCGATCAGCCCGCAGCAGCGGGTGGTCGCGTGGCTCGTGACGTCGCCGACGGACGAGCCGGCCGCGGGCGCGGCGCGCGCGGCGATCGACGCCGGTGCGCTCGGCGACGACTGGGTGCTCGGCGTCGATGGCGTGGACGCCGACGTGCGGGACCGCGCCCGAGCCCACGACGCACTGGCGCGCAGCGCTTCGGGTGACCCCGGCGCGGGGGCCGTCGGTCTCGCCCGCTTTCTCGACGAGCACCGCCGCGTGGCGGGGGGCCGCGCGGTGGTCTTCGTGCCACCGACGCCAGGGGCGTGGCTCGACCGCGCTGTGGCCGCCGCGACCGCTGCGCCGCGACAGGTGGGCTTCGTCATCGCGACCGACGGGATCGATCGCACCGAGGCCCGACGCACGCGACGATGGTGGCAGCGCCCGTCGGCCCCGGCGCTGGCGGCCGCGACGGCGGGCACGGGGCAGCTCGGTGCGGCCGCACGATGGGACGACGTCACCGCCGTGGCCCGTGCCCTCGGGGCGACGGGGGCAGCCGTGACCCTCGTGGACCGCGCGACCGGGCGCGTCTGGGATCCGACGCGGATCGGACCGGGGGGCCTGCGATGACCACGTCTTCGACCCCGATCCGACTCGTCCGTTCGGTGGGCCGCGCAGTCCGCGACCGCTTGCCCACCGCCCTGCGGCTCATGGTGACGGCCGCGATCGCCGGCGCCCTCGTTGCCCCGCTCGTCGACGGCGTCGGGGTCGCGGTGGTCGCCGCGTGTGCCGCGCTGGGCGTTGTGCTCGGGGGCGTGGTCGATCGATCGAGCGTTCGCACGGTGCCCGGCGGCGTGGCCCTCGGCGCCGGGCTCGCGCTCGCCGCACTCGCGGCGCACGGCGTGGCGCGGTCCAGGCTCGGCGCCGATCTCTTTGGCCTCGTCGGCGCGCTGCGGCTCGCCCAGTGGTCGCGCCTCGCCGGAGCGACGCTCGCGGTGGTGGCGTCGCTGCGCTTCGTGGCGCGGCGGGTCCCGGTGGTGCGCGGCGTCGAGCTGGTCGTGCTCGCGGCTGCGGTGGTCGCGCCTCTCGCCGCCCACCGCGGTGGGTTCGTTGCACGCCCCCTGTGGCTCGGCGATCTCGCCGCACGGGCGGGGATCGGCCCCGAGTCCGCGCTGCTGACGATCGGTGCGGTCGCCGCGCTCGGGCTGACGGCGATGCTCGTGATCGAGGGGCGTCGGCGGATCGGCGTCGCGACGTGGCTCGCGGCGCCGGTCGTCGCGGCGCTCGTCGTGGCCTCGGTCGGCGTCGCCGGGCTGCCACAGGTGGAACCGCCGGCCGACCTGGGCCTGACCCGCTGGACGGACGGCGACGACGCGTTGCCCCATGACCCCGGCTCGGCCCCTGGTGACAATCCGGCGGGGGGCGACGAGGCGCGAGACGCTGGCGCGGGCCCGGGCTCGGATGGTGAACCCGGCGACGCCTCGACGCGACCGCCGACCGAAGGCTCGCCACAGGACGGTGCGCCGCGGCAGGGCGATGGGCCCGGCGAGGCGCCGTCGCAGCCGGCCGATCACGGCCCCGACGGACCACGCCCCACGGACGGAGCGAGCCCGGCGAGCCCCGCGACACCCGACGCGAACGGGCCCGGCGAAGGCGCGCCGCCCACTGACGGACCCGAGCGCCCCGGCGGCGACGGTGCGGACGCCGAAAGCGCGACGCCCGAGGGGCCGGCGTCCGAGGCGAACGACGGGCCCGACGACGCGGACGGCCCCGGCGATCCTGTCGCCGATGCTGCGGATCCGTCGGGGTCCGGGGACGCAGCGCAGGGGCCCACGCCGATGGATCCTTCTGGCGCCGCGCCCGACGGCGCCGATCGCGCCACCGCCGAAGAAGGCCCGACCTCGGCCGAGGGCACCGCGTCCGAGACCACCGCCGCCGATGGCGCCGCCCAGACGGACGGTTCCGCGTCCGACGGCACCGCATCCGACGCGAGCTCGACAGAGTCCGCCGCGCCGGACGCCCCGAGCGACGCCGAGCCCGCCGACCCGTCGCGCGCCACGGGTACGGACACGCCGCCGCCACCGTCGGGGACACCGACGGACACGCCGCCGCCGCCGTCCGGGACGCCGACAGACTCTCCGCCGCCGCCGCGGTCGGGGTCCGGCGATGGCACCACCGATCCCCCGGATGCGCCGCCACCGCAGGCCCCGGACCTCGAGGACCGCCGGTCCGGACCCACGTCGGCCCCGCGTCCGATGGCGGTGGTCGTGCTCGGCGACGACCACGAGCCCCCCGAGCAGGGGTGGTACCTTCGTCAGGACGCCTGGGCCTCGTTCACCGGCAACCGGCTGGTGACGAGCCGGTCCGTCGACGCGCCGCAGGACCTCGTGCGTCGCTTCCCGGTCGCGCGGACGGTCGTCGCTGATCCGCCGCCGACCACCGACCGCGCCCTCGTGCGCGGCACCGTCTCGCTGGTCACCGAACACGCCGCGCCCTTCGCGCTCGCCAATCCGGTGGCGTTCGAGCCGGCGACGAACCCGGACCCGACGCGCTTCGTGCGCAGCTGGTCGTTCGAGTCCCTCGCCCTCGCGGTCGAGCCGGCCACGCTGATCGGTCGCAAGCCCGGCGATCCCACGTGGTCGGACGTGTGGTGGGACGAGGTGCTCGCGGGGCCCGACGACCCACGGTGGGCGAACCTCGCCGACGAGATCGTGAGCACGTTGCCCGAGTCGCTGCAGTCCGATCCGTGGGCCCAGGCGGTGGCCATCAAGCTGTGGATGGATGGCGAGGTGACGTACTCGATGCAGAACACGCGGCTCGAGGGGCCGGACCCGGCGGGCGACTTCCTCTTTGGCGACCGCGTCGGATACTGCGTGCACATCGCCCACGCGGCCGTCTTTCTGCTGCGCGCGCGAGGCATCCCGGCGCGGGTGGGCACGGGATACGCCGTGCCCGCGTCGCAGCGCCGCGGCTCGGTGCTCGTCGCGACCTCGGCGGACGCCCATGCCTGGCCCGAGGTGTACCTGAACGGGCTCGGCTGGGTGATCATCGACATCGCGCCCGAGCAGACTGACGACCCCGCCGGCGAGCCGCTCGACGACGCCGTGTTCGACCGCCTCGCCGAGCTCGCCCGGCAGGATCCGGTGACCGAGACGACGGACTTCGCGCCCCCCACCCGCCGGTGGCGCCCGATGCAGGCGGCGCGAGCGACCGCGCGCGCCATCGCGTTCGTGCTCGGTCTGGCGCTGCTCGTGCTCTACGCGGGCAAGACGTGGCGCCGGGTTGCCCCGCGCGTCGCTCGCCCGGCGCACGCTCCCCGCGTGGCCTACCGCGCCGCCCTCGATGCCCTCGCCGACCTCGGGATCCGCCGCCGGTTCGGCGAGACCCGCGAGGCGTTCGCGGCCCGCGTCGCGCCGATCGCACCGTCGTTCGCCGCGCTGACCCGGACGCACCTCGCCGACGCTCTCGGACCACGCCGTGGGGGCACGACAGCGCCCGAGGCCCGCGCCCTGGCCGAAGTCTCTGCCCGCGTCGGACGCGAATCCCGCGCCTCGCGCCCGCGGTGGCGGCGTTGGCTCGGCGCGCTCGATCCCATCTCATTCCTGCGTACCCGCTGACCCGAGCCTGCTGTGGACACGGACTTCGAACAGAGCCCGCACACGACGACCGACCCCGGCGCGCCGGTCGCGTCCCTCGACGACGCGAACCGCGTGGTCGAGCACCTGCGCGCGCGCATGCGCCGTGCCGTCCGCGGGCGCGATGACGTGATCGACGCCGTAATCATCGCGCTGCTCGCCGACGGTCACGTGCTGCTCGAGGACTTCCCCGGGTCGGGCAAGACGACCCTGGCGAAGGCGCTGGGTGACGCGTTGATCGACGATCGCCCCGAGGATCGCATCGTCAGCCTGCGGCGGATCCAGTTCACGCCGGACCTGCTGCCCCAGGACATCACCGGCACGACCATCTTCGATCCGAACACGAACCGGTTCTACTTTCGGCCCGGCCCGATCTTCGCCCACATCGTTCTCGCCGACGAGATCAACCGCACGTCGCCGAAGGTGCAGGCGGCGCTGCTCGAGGCGATGGGCGAGAAGCAGACGACGATCGACAACCGCACGCGGGCCCTCGACGAGCTCTTCTTCGTCATCGCGACGCAGAATCCGCTCGACCTGGCCGGCACCTTCCCCCTGCCGGCGGCGCAGCTGGACCGGTTCCTGTTCAAGATCCGGATGGACCACATCGACCGGGCGTCCGAGCTCGACGTGCTGCGGTCGATGCGCGAGCGCAGCGCGCCGGCGCCAGACACGATGCCCCGGGTCACTCGATCGCAGATCCTCGGCGCCCGCGCACAGCTCGACGCACAGGTGCACGTCGCCCCCGAGATCCTCGAGTGCCTCGTCGACATCGCCGCCGAGACCCGTCGCGACGACCGGGTGTTGCTCGGGGCGTCGACCCGGTCCCTCGTGCTGGCGGTGCCGGCGCTGCAGGCGCGGGCGCTCACCCGCGGGCGGGACGTCGTGATCGGTGACGACGTCGCCGCGCTCGCGCCGTGGGTCTTCGCCCACCGCATCGAGCTGGCGCCGGGCCTCGACGGCCCCGAGACGGTGATCGCCGACTGCGTGGCGCGGCCTCTCGAGACCCTCGCCCGGGGGACGCTGCGGCGATGAAGTACGTCGTCCCGATCCTGGCCGCGCTCGGCGCAGCCTGTGCGATGGCGCTCGCGGGGTGCGGCCCCGCCGGCGTCGAAGCGCAGCCCGTGGCACCCGTCGCGAGCGCGACCCCGTCCGATGTCGAGGCCGAGGCGCTGGCGGCGTGGCGCGAGGGGCGCGCGCTGACCGCACGGCGGCTGGCTGGCGAGGCGCTCGCCGCCGACCCGGACTCGATGATCGGGCACTACGTCACCGGCGCGTCCCTGCGGGCGTCCGATGGAGCGATCGCGCCGGCGATGTACCACCTCGCGCGGGCCCGCGAGCGGTACGAGTCGACGTGGGCCCTCGCGCCGCGACCCGAGGATGCGCCGTGGGAGCTGCACCGCGAGATGCTCTACGAGATCCAGGAGATCGCCCAGGAGCTCGGCGCGCACCGGTACCGCCTCGAGATCCTCGACTTCCACGACGCCCTCTACGAGCCGGATCTCGGCGCCCAGCGGGCGTGGACGCTCGTGCAGCTCGGCGACTTCGAGGGCGCGCGGGTGCACGCGCAGATCGAGGCGCAGGCGCACGACCCGGACACCCGATCGCTGGGCCTCAACGCCCTGTGCGCCATTGAGACCGTCGGTGGAGACCGCGACGCGCGCTTCGACGCCTGCGGCCGTGCGTACGCCTTCGCCGCGGCGCGCGCCGCAGAGGCCGACGGCGACACGGGCACGATCACCGGCGTGAACGTCGCGGTGCACGCGTACAACGCTGCCCTCGCCGCCATGGCCGCCGGGCGTTTCGACGCCGCCGAGCGCTTCGCGGCGGCCGGGGTCGAGCGGCTCGCGACCACCCCCGCGAACCCGTGGCGGTGGCGGGTGCGTCGCTGGCTCGAGCAGGGGCGCACGCTGGACGTCGCCGCGGCGGTGCAGGCGATGGACCGGTGGCGCCGGCGCCAGCCGACGTGGCTGCGCACCCACGACCGCGCCGAGACCCTCGCGGCCTGGGCGCGGGTGCTGCTCGTGGCCGGTGAGCTCGATGAGGCGCGCGCCGCGATCGATCGGGCGATCCGGCATCCCGACCGCCAGGGGCTCTCGTCGGCCGACGGCGCACAGGCGCGTGGCGCCCACGCCGTCGTGCGTGCCGCCATCGCCGAGGCGCAGCTGCACCGGGCCGCCGAGGTGCGGGCCTGCGGTGGCGCGGCGGCATCGGCGTGGTCGCTGCGGGCGACGCGGGCGCTGGATCGTGAGCGGGTCGTGCGTGCGCTGCTCGACGAGGACCGTCTCGTCGGCACCCTGCGGCCGTGGCACGGATCCGGGCTGGACCTCGACCCGTGGCAGCTCGGCGACCTCGTGCCCCTGCTCGGCGCCGGGCTCGTCGAGCGTGCGCTGGACGCGGCCGCCGACGCCGAGCGCGACGGACGGTTCGAGGCGTGGGCGCTCGCTGTGCGTGCCGAGGCCGCGTGGCATGCTGGCGATCGGCCGCGTGCGCGAGCCCTGGCCGCCGAGGCGACCGACGCGCTGCCGGACGCCGAGCGCCTGCTGCGGGCTCGCGTCGCGGCGATTCGCGGCGACGCGGCGCACGCCGCCGGCGATGCGACGGCCGCCGGCGCGGCCTTCACCACGGCGCTCGTCGACGACCCCGGTGTCGTGCGCCGTCTCGGCCTCGCGGTGCCGGTGCGCATCGAGGCGCACGGCGGCGCGAACGTCGAGGCGGTCGCCCAGCGGCTCGCCCGGTCCCCGCGGTTTTCGGTCGACGACGCGGCGGCGCTGACGCTGACCCTCACCGACGACCCGAGCGACGACGTCCGCGCCTGCCTGTCCGACGCGGCCGGTGGGCGCATCGTCTGTGTCGGCGCCTCGGCCCTCTCGCCGGCGGGCGACGACGCTGCCGACGCCGATGACGTCACCGATGTAGCGACCACGGCCGCCGCAGCGGACGCGCAGAACCCGGGCGCTGCGGTGTGCATCGCGCTGCACGACGCGCTATTCGCCGCGCCGCTGCAGCTCGACACGATCGACCGCAGCTCGCTCGACGGTCGGACGACGGTCGACGAGGACGCCGCCCGCGACGCCCTTCGCGACGCGCTCGACGCGGCACGCGACGGGTCCTGATGCCCGGCGCGACGCGCCCGCCGTGCGTGGCGGGCCCGTCCACGGCTCGGGGGATCAGGTCTGGCCGAGCAGGGCGAGGACCCACGTGGCACCGACCCACGCGCCCACCGCCGAACCGAGCGTCGCGGCGACGGCGACGACGAGGGTGCGGGTGAACGGGTTGCGCAGAAAGCCGCGCCACGACTGGACGTCTTCGTTGATGCGCTGCGCGTCCTCGACGCTCGGTTTGCGCATCCAGGCCTCGACGAGCCCGGTGGTCATGCCCGTGTTGATCAGCGGGTTCAGCGAGGTGATCGGCGAGCCGACGAACGCGGTGAGCACCGACAGCCACTTGCCGCCGGCGAGCAGGGTGAAGAGGCCCGCGGCGATCGAGTTGGGCAGCACCCACGCATAGAACATCTGCTCGGCGCTCTGCCCACCGGTGCGTTGCCAGCCCCAGGCGAACGCCGCGATGACGATCGCCGGGATGATCCACTTGATGAGCCCGGTCCACGCCTTCGGCGGCGGGACCACGTCGATGGACGCGCGGTCGACCGTCGCGCCGAAGTGCTCGACCATGCCCGGGACGTGCCCGGCGCCGACGACCACGACGATCTTCTCGCCCGGCGCTTCTTCGGCCATCGAGATGAGGTACCGATCGCGCTCGTCGATGAGCGGCTCCTTCACCTCGGGCAGCTGCTCGGCGAACTCGGCCATCATCTCGCTGAGGTGGGCCTTCTCTTTGAGCGCCTCGATCTCCTCTTCGCCGACGTCGTCGCCCTTCGTGACGAGGGACTCGAGGATCGCGCTCAGCAGGGCGAGCTTCTTGAAGAACCCGACGTTGGCCCACGCCCGCTTGAGGGTGATGTGCACCTCGCGGTCGATCAGGGCGACCTCGGCGCCGGTCTCTTCGGCCTTCTCGACGGCCGCGAGCAGCTCGGCGCCCGGCTTGACGCCGAGCTTCGCCCCGAGCCGACGCTGGTAGGCGCCGACGGCGAGGTTCGACAGCAGAAAGAGCGTCTTGCCGCTGCGCAGGACCTCGAAGATGTTCAGCTTCGCCCACCGCTGGTCGTCGGTCAGGGCGAGGTAGCGGGGCTCGCAGAGCTCGACGGCCACCGTGTCCGGCTGCACCGTGTCGATCAGGGCCCGCACCTCGTCGACGCTGGCCTGCGACACGTGGGCGGTGCCGAGGACGTACCAGGTGCGGCCGTCGCGTTCGAGGACGGTGACGTTGTCGGACAGCTCCACGGCGGGTCTCGGGCTCGGTGGCGCGCAGGATCTGCGCGACGAAGGGAGCTAGGCGCCCGCGCGAGCCGGCGCAACCCTCATGACGCGGCGTCGCCCTGCGCCGGGCTGCCCGATTGCACTGCGCGTCTGTTCGATGCAGGGCGGTCGACCTCGGCGATCGCGAGCTGACCGGGGTTCGCGTCGTCGGTCAGCGAGAGCGCACCCCCGCTGGCCGCTTCGGAGGCGAGTAGCGCAGCGAGCATCTTCGACCAGGCGACGCCCGCCCGGACACGCCGAACGACCTCGTCGTCCGTCGCCCAACGCGCCGCCGACTCGCCCCACTTCTCGACGCGGACGATGAGCTGCCCGTCTCGGATGTCGCGAGTCATCCCCTGCGCCCACGGCGCGTGCTTCAGGGCGGCGAGGTGCGCCCGGGCCGCCGGCGGGACCGCGGTGCAAAGGGCGTCGACCGCATCGGCCGGGACGCGCCATACCGCGTCGAACACCGCGTCGCCGGTCTCGGCCCGCCGCACCGTGCCGGTGACCACCCGTTCGGCCATCGAGTCGTCGGCGGGGTAGAGGGTCAGCGACGACAGCGAGGGCGGCAGGGCGAACGAGAACCGCGTGATCAGGCGCACCATGCCGCGGCTCGATCCCCGCACCACCTCGGGGCGGACGTCGACCTCGACGCCGTCCACCGACGCGACGAGGCGCGGGTTGGCGAAGAGCGGCGCCGTGACGTCCGTCTGCACGTACCGCTTTGCGCCGAGAGAGCGCGCCGCGGCCGACCAGAACACCCGGTTCACCTCGAGCCGACGCTGGTCCTCGGCGTCCACGTTGCGGCGCATCCACGGCGTGGCCACGAGCGCGACGAGCGCAGCGACCCCGTGAAAGCCGGCGAAGAGCACGAAGATCGCAGGGTCCCCGGACACCACTGCGAGCGCGACCGCCGTCCAGACGGCGAACCCGATCCAGAACCTTCGGGTGGACCGTCGCCGGCGTTCGACGCGGGTGGGCAGGGGGCCGCCGGTCACTGGAACTCGAAGAGGCGGTGGCCGTCGAAGGCGAACCGGACGAAGAACCGCTCGGTGTCGACGGCCTCGGCGGCACCAGCGAACGAGGTCGCGCCGTCGTCGTACCGGTCGAGCTCGACCCCGACGTACATGCGCGTCGTGACACGGTTCGTCCGGTCGTTCACGCCGAAGTCGCCGCTGTACAGCGCGAGGGTGGTACGGCGAGCGACGCTGTCGGCGACGTCGACGTCCGACTGCAGCTGGTCGTACCGCACGGCGACGGCGACCCAGGGCGTGCCGAGGTAGCTGTTCGCCCACACGCCGAACCCCTGCGCGATGACGTCGGCGCGGCCGAGGTACCCGATCGCGCGGTGCATCTCGAAGCCGGCACGAGGGCACGGTCCGACGAAGGTCAGGCCGCCCGAGATCCGGTGATCGCGGACGTCTGCGGCGCCGATCGAGCCGTCGCGGTACGCCGCGTGGACGGCGATCGAGAGCGGGCCCCGGTGCACGTCGAGCGCCAGCGGCACGCCGGTCAGGACGGCGGTCAGGTTCTTGCCGACGTTCTGCTCACCGAGGGTTCGCCCTTCGCCGTTGGTGAACCCCATGTCGAGGCGCAGCCGTTCGGCGAAGTCGAACCAGAGCAGGGCGCCGAGGTCGCTGGTGTCGTAGAACCCGCCGCGCTCGCCCAGCGTGGGTGCCATCGAGCGCAGGTCGTACCGGGCTTCGAGCGTGTGGATCCATGCATCGGGGACGAGCCCGACCCCTGCGCCCGAGGTCAGGCGCCCGTGGTCCGACTCGCTGAACGCCCACGCCCGGCGCGCGCGCAGCAGAATCGATCCACCGCCGCTCTGCAGCGCGTCGGGTTCGGTCGACCGAAACGCCTCGAGGCTCAGCTCACCCCCCGCCCGCATGTCGGTCCCCGACGTCCGCAGCCGAAACGGCTGGGTCCACGTGAGGCCGAGGTCCGCACGGTCGAGCGTCCACGCGTCCGGCGGCGCGTCCTGTCTGAGTTCGGACGTGTATCCCCCGAAGAACTGGCCCGCGATCGACAGCGACGGTCCATCGAGCGGGATCTCCAGCGGCTGAAGTCGATCCGCCGCGGGTTCGGCGGCCCGGGGTTCGTCGACGGGCGCGGGCACGGCGTCTTCGTCGGCGAGAGCGTGCCCACCGGGCGCGAGGACGAGGGCGACGGCGACCAGGGTCCAACGTGCGATCCGCAGGGTACGGGTCGTCATCCGAATCTCCTGGAGGCGAGAGGCGGGGCCGCGGCCCCGATCATCGAATGGGCGTGTCCGTGGGGGCGATCATCGACGCTGCGCCGGCGCGACGCCAGCCCCGCGCCGGCGACCGGGCCACGGTGCCCACGAACCGACCGCGGCGGCGCCCCGAGAGGCGCCGCCGCGGCAGAAGGTGCGGTCGGCGATCAGAAGCCGCAGATGCGGTTCGAGCCGCCGGGGGTGCCGAGGTCGGTGTCGTCGCCGGCGAGCGTCGCGGTCGAGTTGCACCAGGCGGCGACGCTGTCGTTGGCCGCCGCGGTGAGGAAGAACGAGCTCACCTGCAGCGAGACGCCGCTGGTGATCGTCCACGCCGGATCCGCGCCGTCGTCGTACGCCACGCGGTCGATCGTCAGCTCGCCCAGCAGAAGGACGATCTCGTCGTCGCCGTTCGCGAGGAACATGCTGTCGCCGTACACGTAGTCGACGTTGCCGCCCGCGGCTTCGGCGGACTTCGCGAACACGAAGTACCCGCCGGCTTCGAGGATACCCGTCGCGTCTCCGTTCAGGTTGTCGACCGAGAACGAGAACGAGTCCGAGCCCTCGTCGGCGAGGGTCAGGCCGGTCAGGTCGAGGTCGACGTCCGACGCGTTGTAGATCTCGAAGTACTCGCCGACGCTGTCCGCGAGGAAGGCCGGGTTCGCCATGAACTCGGTGATCACGAGGTCGCCTTCGCCCGGGTCCGCGGCGGTCGCCACGCACGGGTCGTTGTCTTCGCCGGGAGTGCCGGCGTTCGTGCCGTCGTAGAGCGTCGACGCGACGCACCAGAACGCCGGGTCGTTGTTGTCGTCGGCGCTCGGGTCGCCGCCGAAGTTCAACGACGCGCTGGCGGCGTTCGGCCACGCGGCGGCCGCCTCTTCGTCGTACACGACCCGATCCACCTCGACGTCACCGGCCAGAAGGACGATCTCGTCGGCGGTGTTGGCGAGGCCGAACACGCCCGCGCCGCCCCAGTCGTACGTGGTGACACCGGGCACGGTCAGGCCGGTCGCCGACTGGACGAAGACGAAGTACTCGCCGGCGCCGATCGTGCCGGACTCGACGACGAACGCCTCGCCGTCGGACGCCACCTCGCTGATGCGCAGGCCGGTGAGCGCGATCTCCATGTCGGTGGTGTTGTAGATCTCGAACCACTCGGCGCCGTCGTCGTCGCCGTCGACGTTCGCCATGATCTCGGTGATGACGAGGTCGCCCTCTGCGAGGTCGGGGGCGGTCGCAACGCAGGTGCCTTCGACGCAGGTGTCGCCGGGCGTCTCGGAGCAGTCCTCGCGCTCGGTGACCGCGTCGAAGTCGCAGGTGCCCTCGACGCACACGCCGTCGCCGGTGAAGGTGAGGCGCTCGTCGCCGTCGCAGGACGGCCCGGGCATCGAGCAGTCCACGTCGAAGCAGAGCAGGTCGCACGCCGGGTTCGCCTCACCGGGTGAGCCGAGGGCCGGGCGGTCGCCGGACGCGTCGTACACCGTCGTGCCGAAGCACCAGACGGACGGCGAGTACCCGGCGATGTAGTTCTCGGGGTCGAGGGAGAGCGAGACGTCCGCGGCCGCCGGCCACGGGTCGATCTCGTCCTCTTCGTCGTACGCCACCCGAACGAGCTCGTCCTCACCGAGGGTGAGCACGATCTCGTCGCGGGTGTTGGCGAGGGTGAAGTCGGTGTCCCAGACGTAGTCGACCGACGGGGTGCTGTCGGCCGCTTCGGCGAACACGAAGAAGGCCCCGGCTTCGATGACCACGCCGTCGCCGATCGTGAACGTGTCGCCGTCGTCGTCCGAGACGACGATGCCCGAGAGCACGAGCGGGGTGTCGGTCAGGTTGTGGACCTCGAACCACTCCTTGAAGTCGTCCGTGCCCGGGTAGTCGTAGAAGACCTCGGTGATCGCCAGCGTCGCGAAGGACGCGGCGGCAATGCAGGCGCCGTCGACGCAGACGGCGTCGACGCACTCGGTGTCCGTCGAGCTGTACGCGCAGGACGCGACGCCCTCGCCGTCGACCTCGCAGACGCCGGCCTCGTCCCAGGTCACCGCGGTGTTGTCGTCGCAGGACGCCTCGGGCGGTGCGTCGCACACGAGCTCGTCGCACGGGTCGTCCTCGTCGACGCAGGTGCCCTCGGCGCACACCTGGCCCTCGTCACAGTCCGCTGTGGTCTCGGCGTACGTGCAGGTCCCGCCGTCGCAGGTGCCCTCGGCGTCGTAGGTGACGACCTGGCCGCCTTCGTTGCAGAACGCGGCGGGGGCCTCGTCGCAGGTCACGTCGGCGCACGGGTCGACCTCGACGCAGCGCCCCTCGACACACTCGGTGTCGTCCCCGCACGTCTCGCGGCTCTCGGTGTACGCGCAGGTGCCGTCGTCGCAGACGCCGTCCTCGTCGTACGACACGGCGTCGTCGCCGTCGCAGAACGCCCCCGGGGGCTCGTCACAGGCGATACCGTCGCAGGGGTCTTCGATGGGGTCGACGCACGCGCCGTCCTGGCAGACCTCGTCGCTGTCGGCGCAGTCGGTGCGCACCTCGTCGTACGTGCAGTCGCCGCCGTCGCAGGTGCCCGGGTCCTCGTACGTCACGGCGACGTCGCCGTCGCACTCCGCCGCCGGCGCGTCATCGCAGGTCACGCCGTCGCACGGGTCGACGCCGCCGATGCAGGCCGCGTCGGCACAACCCCCGGCACAATCCGCCGTCGTCGCCTCGTACGAGCAGGCGTCGTCGACGCAGGTGCCCGTCGCGGCGTACGTGACGAGCTGATCGCCGTCACAGAAGTCGGCGGGGGGCGTCATGCACGTGGCGTCTTCGCATTCATCGGCGGTCGTGCCGTCGTCGCCACAGGCGCCAAGGCTGACCGAAAGCGCCAGCGTGGCGGCCACGCAGCCGGTTCGCATCCATCGAGACATCGTGTCCTCGGGTCGGAGGGGGATGCCGTCGAGGGTGGACCACCCGCGCGCCCGCTGTCCATCGTGTGGCAATCGTGCGACGGGATGGCTCGGAACCGATGCGCGCAGCGGCACGAGGAACTACGATCCACCCAATGAATGTGCCACACTGGGTGGCCTCGCGTGCAATGCCAGCGTCTGGAGACCATGCCGATCGATGCGACATCGGCCCCCGCGGACGGCCCTTCGCAGGGTGACGTACTCATCGGGCGATACCGCCTCGACCGATTGCTCGGTGAAGGCGCGTGGGCGCGTGTCTGGCTCGCACGAGATCTCGAGACCCTGTCGCCGGTCGCGGTGAAGCTGCTGAAGGCGGCGCACTCGTCGACGATGGGGGGGCGCGAGCAGTTCGATCACGAGGCGGCGGTCCTGGCGCGCCTCCGCAGTCCGCACATCGTGCGCATCGCGTCGATCGAGCACACCGCGGACGGGCTTCCGTTTCTCGTGATGGAGTACGTGCGCGGGCTTTCGGTGCGGCAGATCCTGCTGCGGCACGGCCCCCTCGACCCCGGGTCGGTGGCTCGTCTGGCGGACGGGGTGCTGCGGGCGTTGCGTGTGGCGCACGCCGAAGGGCTCGTGCACCGCGACATCAAGCCGTCGAACCTGCTGGTCACGAAGGCTCCCGGGTCGAGCCGCCCGATCGCCAAGGTGGTCGACTTCGGGGTCGCGACGGCGCTTTCGGAAGGCGTCTCGAGCCTGGGTGACGAGGACGACGAGTCCCCGCTCTTCTGCTCGCCGCGCTACGCGGCCCCCGAGGTGCTCGACGGCCGCCCGACGGCTGCGTCGGACCTCTACTCGCTGGGCATCGTGCTCGCCGAGATGCTCGAGGGCGAGGCGCCGTGGCCTCAGGAAGATCCCCTCGAGGTCGCGCGGCTTCACCTGTCCGAGTCCGCCGTGCCGCTGGGTCCGGTCGTGCAGAGCAGTGGCCTGCTCGAGGTGATCGAGCAGGCGACGCGGAAGTCCCTCGACGATCGCTTCGGCGACGCGTCCGAGATGCTGGCCGCGCTGCATCGCGCGGCCGCGTCGCCGTCGAAGCGCGAGACCGTCACAGGCGCGTTCCATTCGGCGCAGCGAGGCGCCGATCGGGACGCCGCCGCGCTGGCCGCACCGCCGGACCCGACGCCACTCGCTCCGGCCGCGCCGGCGGCCGAGACGCGCCCGGTGGTGCCGGCTGCGCTGCGCCGCGCTGTGCGCCGTTCGACGGCGGATCCGGCCGACCGCCGGGCCGCGTTGCCCGGCGCGCCGGAACCGGTGGCCGCGCCATCGCCCGCGGCGTCGACGCGACCGGTGCCGACGTCCGGCATGCGTTCGCCGCGTCGTCCGCGGCCCGTGCCGGCTCCCGCGCCGCCGCCGGCGGAGTCTGTCCCGGTGCGCCGCGCCCGAGAGGCGGCGGAGCGGGCGGCGCAGATCCGCGCGGAGCTACCGTCTCGTCAGGCCGAGCCGACGCCCCTCGCAGGTTCTTCGCCTGCGCCGGCGGCCCCCTCGCCGGACGCTGCGGATGCCACGGCCGCGGCAGCGCCGCCTGCGCCCGGGCCCGGGCAGGGTCCGGTGCAGACGCCAGAGCCGGTCGACGCCGCGGTGCGTGAGCCGGGCCCGCCGCCGTCGCAGCCGGTACCGCGGAGCGCAGGTCCTGCGTCGCTCGACGAGCAGCCCGCGCCGACGCAGCCCCCCGAGGTGCGGCCACAGCGTCGCGCCGCCGATACGCCCGGGCCGACCCCGCTTGCCGGGTCGCGCGCCGTCGCCGCCGAGCCCGAGACTGCGCCCGCGGCCCCGGACGCCTCGGCCCCGCCTTCGCCCGCAGCGACCCGGCCCGCACCGGCGGAGCAGGCTCCGGTCGAACCGGCGCCGGCGGCCCCACCGATTGCTCTCGAGGCACCGGAGCCAGCGCCGGTCCTGGCGGCGCCGATCGCCACGTCGACGTCGCGTGCGCCTGCGCCCCGAGGGTCCCGTCAGCTCGTCTGGTACGTGCTCGCGGCCCTGATCGGCGCGATCGTCATGGTGGCGGTGCTCGTCGCCGCCGGCTGGCTCGACTTCGGCGGGTGACCGCCGGCCACGCAACGTAGCGTCGGGGCGTACGACCCGGGAGTGTCGCACTCCCCGGACGCTTCGTGCCGTTCACCCTGCCCGCGCTCGCTCTCGCTCTCGTCCTCGGCGCCTCGCTGCCGCTCGCGACCGGGGTGCCGCTGCCTGCCTCGCTCGCGGCGGCGGCCGCATCGGCGCTGCTCGTGGTGGCGACGGTCGGCGGCTCGGGGGTGCGCCGGCTGGCGGTCGTCGCCGCGTGCGTCCCTGCCGCGGCGGGCATGGCGTCGGTGCCACCGCCAGCCCCTGGCGATGGCGTCGCGAACGATGCATCTGTGCTCTACGTCGGCCGGGTTGTCGAAGGGCCGCGGCCGGCCCGGGACGGCGCGCCGTTCGTCCTGCGCGTCGTCGAGGTGCGTAGCGAGGGCGCGGTGATCCGCGCCGATGCGATCGTGCGCGTACGCAACGGGTTCGGCGGGTTCACGCCGACCGCCGGCGACGTGATCGCCGTACGGGGGCGGCTCGTGCCGCCTCGCCCGGCCCGGCATCCGTGGGCGTGGGATGCCGAGCGTGCCGACGCGCGCGCCGGGCGCTCAGGCCAGCTCTTCGCGGACGGACCCCTGCTTCACGCCGGCACGAGCCATGCGTTGACCCGAAGGCTCGACCGCGCACGGATGCGCACCGAAGCGCGGGTGCTCGAGACCCTCGACGGCCCCGAGCGCGGTGTCGTGCTCGCGATCCTCACGGGCTCCCGCGGCGACCTCGACTCCGGCCTGCGTGAGCGGTTCGCCGCGACCGGCGCCGCCCACGTCCTCGCGGTGAGCGGCCTGCACCTCGGCCTCGTCGTGCTCGGCGTGCGCGGGGCCCTCGTGGCCGTTGCGCGGCGCATCGCTCGGCTCACGCGCCGGTTCGGTGCCCGCCGCGTCGCCGCGGCCCTCACGCTGCCGGCCGTCGTTGCGTACGTCGTGTTCACCGGCGCCCCTGCCAGCGCCTGCCGCGCGGGTTGGATGACCGGCGCGCTGCTCGTCGCCGAGGTGGCCGAGCGTCGCGCTCGCGGCCGCCACGCCCTCGCCCTCGCCGTCGCGGCGCTCGTGGTGTGGGACCCGACGCAGGTGGCCGACGCCGGGTTTCAACTGTCGGTGACGGCGACCGCCGGCCTCGTCGAGATGCGGCGCCTCGGGTGGGCGGGCGTCGGCGGGCGGCTCTGCGAGGGCCTGTACGCGAGCACCGTGGCGTCGTTCGCCACCGCCCCGGTCCTCGCGTGGCACTTCGGCGTCGTGCCGCTCGCCAGCCCGCTGACGAATCTCGTGGTCGTGCCGCCCATCGCCTTCGTCGCGTTGCCCCTCGCGGCGGTCGGCGCCGTCGCTGGCCCGATCGCGCCCGGCGTCGCCGATCTGGCCATCGCCGGCGCGGGGCTCGCCGTGCGCGTTGGCGCCGGCCTGCTCGAGCTCGGGGGCGCCGGACTCGCGGCTTCGTGGACCCCGGGTCGCCTGCCCATCCCCGGCCTCGTCGCCCTCAGCGTCCTCGCCGGTGTCGCCGCCCGGGTGCGGGGTCGCGGGGCGCTCGCGCTCGGGTTCGCCTGTTGCGGGGTTGCCGCGGCTTCGGCGCCCGGTCCACTGCACGATCACCTCGTCGTGCACACGATCCCCGTCGGCCACGGCGACGCCATCGCGCTGCAGGGCCCCGACGGCGGGCGGTGGCTCATCGACGGGGGCACGGCCGCGGCCGCGCACCGATTCGTCGTGCCGTGGCTCGAGGCACACGGGCGGCCGCGGCTCGACGGGGTGGTCGTGACCCACGGCGACCGGGACCATGCCGAGGGCGCGGCGGTGCTGGTGCGGTACGGGCGCCCGGTCGACGTCTGGCTGCCGGCGGCCGGCCGGGGTGGGGCCATCCGCGCCGTGCGCGAGGCGTCCGACGCGGTGGGCGCGCGGGTGCACGCCCTGCGCGGCGGGGTCTGTGTCGCCCTCGCCGGCGCGCCCGCGCAGCTCGTCGCCGGCACGACGGACGACAACGACGGTGGGGTCGTCGTGCGGGTCTGTCACGGCGTTGTCTGCGGCCTCTTCACCGGCGATGTCGAGGCGCCCCGCGAGGCGGCCATGGTGCGTGACGGTGTCGGGCGGGTCGTCTGGCTCAAGGTGGCCCACCACGGCTCGCGGACCTCGTCGACGCCGGCGTGGCTCGACGCGACGCGCCCGGCCGTCGGACTCGTCACCGTCGATCGAGGGGGGCGGGCAGGGGCGCACCCCGCGGTGCTCGCCCGACTTCGCCGCCGTGGCGTGCACCTGCATGTCACCGGGGACGGCCCCCCGCCTGCGCTCGTCACGGATGGGGCGCGGTGGTGGACGTGCCCGATCCGGCCCCTCCCGCGCGGGTGTCCCCCGACGAGGCTATTGTCAGTCCGGGCGGCCCAGGTCACGATCCGGGGTGTGATCCGCACGATCGCGAGTCCATCCGGGTGAACACGCTCCTCGAAATCGCGTTTCGCGACGAGTCGACCTTTCGGCGCTTCGTCGAGGAGCAGGTACGCCGTGGACGGGTCGTCGCGCAGACCGAGCAGTCGTTCGAGTTGTACGCGACCGTCGTGCTGCGACTCACCGCACGGGACCGGTCGCTCGACATCGGCGCGACCGTCGTGAACCCGGTCATCCCGACGCAGGACGGGCGCGCGGTCGGCCTCGAGATCGAGCTGTCGCGGGCCGAGTGGACCGGGCTCGAGTGGTTGCTGAACGTCCTGATGCGCGAGCGGCTCGATACCGTCCACGACGGACGCGACCCCGGCGAAGACACGCTGGTGCCGAACGCCGACGTGAGCCGCCCGGGGCGGGTCGACGACACCCTCGCCCGCGAGGTCCTCGCCGACTCGTCGTACGGGTCACACCAGACGGGATTCGAGGACTTCGAGAACCTGTCGCTGGACGACGGGGCGCCGTCGCTGCCCGGGTCGCTGATCGCGAGCCTCGAGTCCGCGCCGGACCAGAGCAGTGGCTGGCGCGACAACAGCAACCCCTGGCTCGACGACTCGCGCTACGGTTTTGGTCGGGGGGCGGACACGTCGCCGTCGGCGGCCGTGGTGCCCCCGAGCTCGGCGGCGTCGGTCGACGACCGGGCCTTTGATTCGGATCGTCCGATCGTCGACCCCATGCGGGCGCGCGCTGATTCGGTCGGGGACTACCGCACCGAGAATCCTCGGCGCGCCCAGGCCGCTGAGGAGCACTTCGAGTCCGCCCGTCAGGCCCTGCGTCGAGGGGACATCGCGCAGGCGCGGTCCTCGGCGAGCCTCGCGATCGCGAACAACCCCACCGAGCCCGAGTACACCGACCTGCTCGAGCTCATCGAGCGTCGGCTGATGGACCGGTCGGTGCCCGGCACCCCCGGCTCGTAGCCGCCGAACCGGGACGCGACCGGTCGAGCCCCGGACGTCAGAGCGGCGCCGCCTCGATGAGGAAGTCCGCGTAGTGCTGGTGCATGCGGTCGAAGGTCACCGCGCCGAACGCGTTCACCAGAATGCCGAGCACCAGCAGCACCTTGAACCCCACGCCGAGCCGCTCGCGCGCGAGGGCGAGGATGACGCAGAGGTACACGGTGTAGTCGAGGCTGAACCGGAACCCGAACTGCACCCAGCCGGTGTTCTGGTACATCACGTGGAGCGTCGCGCAGATCAGGACCGCGGCGGCGCACGTGCGCAGCCACAGCTTCGATGCAGCGTCGTCGGCGTACCGCGGCACGAAGAGCGTGAGCAGCGCAGGCGTGGTCACCCACAGCGCGAGCCCGTGCTTCGACACCTGCACCCACGGCGCCTCGGGCAGCAACGTCGGCGTCAGCGCGAACATCGCCGCGAGATTGCGCGACACGAAGTGCACGTTGAACAGCCCGTAGTCGCGGATGCGCGCGATCTGGCCGTTGGCGAGGTACGAGTGCCCGAACTCCGACAGGTGATCGAACCGAAGGTAGTTTGCGTAGAGCAGCGCGAGGCCGATCACGAGGGGGGCGGCCACGAAGAGCAGCCCGTCGCGCCAGAACCGAGCGCCGAAGTCGCGTCGCAGTCGCCCGCCGGGGAAGAAAAAGAACGCCGCGAAGACCACCACCGTGAAGAGCAGCGGCGTGCGCGTCGCGAAGGCGCATCCGAGAGCGAGGCCGGCGAGAAACGGGTGTTTCGCGTCGATGCTGGCGAGCAGATAGAGCAGGGTGAACGTCACGCCGATGATCAGCGCGGTGAACCACACGGCGCCCTGCACCGAGCACCACAGGTGGTTCGTGCCGAACCCGAAGAGCACCGTCATCCAGAGGTTCTCGGCGTCGTTCAGGCGGCTCAATCCGCCGAGCGAGAGCCGGCGCATCAGCACATAGAAGAGCGCCATGTTCGCGGCGGCGAACGCGATCGTGAACAGCACGTCGTTCAGGTCGAAGCCCATCACCGCGACGAAGGGCATCATCAGCACCGCCGGCATCGGCGGGAACGACACGTAGTACGTCCGGTCGGTCTGCATGCCCCGCAGCTCGGCCCGGTCGAACACGTACACCGCGTCGTCGAGGGCGCGGAACCGGCGCTCGCGGCGGTCGAGCCAGACGCCTTCGTATACGTCGCCGGACGCGAGGGTGAGCGTGTCGTAGCTCGCCCAGTCGTTGCCGTGCGGCGGGTCCTCGCGCATCTCGAGGGTGCCGTGCAGGTAGCTGTCGGCGAGGTACACGAAGTGGTTGTTCGGCGACGGCGCTTTCGCTCGCGGACCCGCGAACACCGTGAACACGATCGCGCTGATCACGAAGATCAGCAGCGGGGTCCGGGCGCGACGCAGCCACGGTTCGTCGTAGAAGGCGTGGTGCGTGAGCGTGGTGGCGGCTTCGGGCATGACAGCTGCGACAGCGGGGTCGGGATGCGCCGTGGTGTCGCGGTTTGCCCGATCGAAGTCAAGCCGGGGTGGCTTCGGTGATGGCGGCTTCGGCGATGTGCATGAGCTGCGCGAGCTCGTCCGGCTCGATCGTCAGCGCGGGCACGAAGTAGATCACGTTGCCGAGGGGGCGCAGGTACGCGCCGCGATCGAGCGCCGCCTTGTACACCCGCCAGCCGAGCTCGGACGCGTAGTCGCTCGACCCGTCGCCGAGCTGCACCGCGCCGATGAGCCCGGTCTGCCGCGTGCGCGAGACCCCCGGGTGCTCGCCGATCCGGGCGAGCGCGTCGGCCATCTCTTCGGCCCGCGCGTGGCTCGCGGCGAGCACGTCGTCCTGCTCGAACGCGTCGAGCACGGCGTTCGCCGCGGCGCACGCGAGCGGGTTGCCGCAGTAGCTGTGGCCGTAGAAGAACGTCCGGTCCCCGCCGCCTCGAAAGCCGTCGAAGATCCGCCCGGTCGCGAGGGTCGCGGCGAAGGGCAGGGCGCCGCCGGTCAGGCCCTTCGACAGGCACATCAGGTCCGGAGTGATCCCGGCCTGCTCACACGCGAAGAGGGTGCCCGTGCGTCCGAACCCGACGAAGACCTCGTCGGCGATCAAGAAGACGTCGAGCTCGTCGCACAGCGCGCGCAGCCGCGCGAGGTAGCTCGGCGGGTACATCAGCATGCCCGCGGCGCCCTGGACGAGAGGCTCGATCACGACGGCCGCGACGCGATGGGCCTCGGCACGCAGGCGGGTCTCGAGGGCGTCGAAGGCTTCGACGTGCCAGTCGTCGTCGGGCCGCACGGCGGGCGACGGGACCTGGATCGTTTCGAAGGTCAGCGGCCCGAACACCCGGTGAAAGAGCGGGATGCCGCCGACGGAGACCGTGCCGATCGTGTCGCCGTGGTACGCCCCGGCGAGCGAGAGAAACACGGTGCGTTCGGGGGCGCCGTTCTGCTGCCAGTACTGAAACGCGGCGCGGATCGCGACCTCGACGGCCGTCGAGCCGTCGTCGCTGTAGAACACGTGGTCGAGCCCCGGTGGCGTCGCCGCGACGAGGCGCTCGGCGAGCCGCACGGCGGGTTCGTGCACGAGGCCCGCCATCGCGACGTGGCACATGCGATCGAGCTGCTCGTGCATCGCGGCGCGGACACGCGGGTGGCCGTGGCCGAGGTTGCTGACCCACCAGCTGCCGACGCCGTCGATGAGGCGGTCGCCCTCGGCGGTGGTCAGCCAGACGCCTTCGGCTTCGGCGATGACCGGGGGCTCGAAGGGCGGGTTGAGCCAGCGGTCGGTGGGTTGGTAGGGATGCCAGACAAAGCGGCGGTCCCGCTCGCGGGTCGCGGCGGGGTCGATCGTGGGTGCAGTCATGAGATCAGGGGCGTACGACGAGGATCGACCACGAGGGGTCGGCGGCGGCGTAGCGGACGACGATCTGGTCTGGATCGTCGGCGACACGACGCGCGGTCTTCGCAGAGGGTACGCGGAAGGCGTTGGCGTAGTGAAGGCCGTCGGACGCTTCGTACTCGTAGTCGACGACCCACTCGGTCGCGCCGACCGGGCTGGTGCGGCGGCGGATGCGGGTGATGCGGACCGGCGCGGTCGACCCCGACCGGCGCAGATCCGGGCGCGAGCGGCCGACGGGTCGGCGCGGCCAGACGGCCTGCACGAGACCGAGGGTCGCGAGGCCGGCGCCGAGCGCCATCCACACGCGGGCGTTGTACTCGAGCCCGCCGAAGACGGCCCAGGCGAGCAGGACCACGCCGGACACCATGAAGTAGAGGCCGGCGACGTTGGCGCCGAGCTCGCCGGGGGTGACGAGGCTGGCGACGCCGAGGGGGTCACGTTCGACGGGGACGCGCTCCACGTTGCGGCGCGGCGGCAGGGCGGCGTAGCGCGGATCGTCCGGCTTCGCGGACGCCGGAGCGCTCGCGGCCGGCGGGCTCTCGGCCGGCGTCGCCGACGTCGTGTCGGCTGTGTCACCGGTCGGGTCGGCGTCGGCGTCGGCGTCCGTGGCGGTCGCTGTGCCGTCCCCCGCTGCACCGGTTTCGGCAGACGCGGGCGTGGTCGACGCGGCATGCTCGTCCGCGGTCGAGGCGCTGGCTTCTGCCTCGCCGGACGCGGTGGCGCCGTCCTTCACTTCTGCGTCCGCCGTCGTGGGCGTCGACGCGGCGTCGGTCGAATCGTCGGACGCGGCGGTGGCGAGGGCGGCTTCGACGCGAGGGGCGTCGAGCGGCAGCGTGTCGCGCCCACCGACCGCGACGGACGTCGCGAGGGGGTCGCCGCCGGCCGCGAGGGTGGACCGGTCGAGGGCGTCCACCGCCGAGCCGGGGCCACGGTCGACGGGCTCGGCGCCGGCCTCGATGGCGTTCATCCCGCGCTCGACGACCGCACGCAGGCGCTCGTCGTCGGTGCGTCCGTCGCCGTGCTTCGATTCCCACCGGTCGAGGGCGCGAACGAGCGCCTCGGTCGTCGCGTACCGGTCCTCGACGTTCGGCTCGAGCAGCAGATCGAGGATCGCCGCGAGGTGCGGGTCCGTGTCGAGGGCGTCGTGGAAGTCCGGCTTGAGACGGCGAATCTCGAAGCGCCCGGGCTCGATGCCCGTCAGCAGGTGGATCGCCGTCGCGCCAAGGGCGTACAGGTCGGTGGCGGCCCACGCTCGCGCCTGGAACTGTTCGGGCGCCATGTAGCCGAAGGTACCCACGACGCTCGACCCGCCGGCCCGGGGGTCGGCGAGGGCCTCGCGCACCGCACCGAAGTCGATGAGCACGCAGGTGCCGTCGACACGGATGATGATGTTCGAGGGCTTGATGTCGCGGTGGTACAGGGGCGGCGTGCGCTGATGCAGGTACGAGAGCGGCAGGAGCGCGCTGCGCATCACCGCGACGACGTCCGGCGCCGCGAAGGTCACGCCGAGGTCGAGCAGCTGCTGCAGCGAGCGGCCGACGATGCGCTCCTGCACGAGGTAGAGCGAGAGCGTCTCGGCGTGGCGCTCGACGATCGTCTGGATGAACGTCGGGATCTGCGCGTGTTCGAGATCCCGCAGGATCGCGCACTCGCGCTCGAAGAGCTCGATCTGCTTGGGGTGCGCGGTCTTGAGGAGCTGCAGCTCCTTCACCGCCAGCGGCGCGCCGTCCCTGGGATCCGTCGCCGCCCACGTCCGAGCCGCGCCGCCCTCGCCGAGGAGGTGCAGCAGGCGATACGGACCGATGCGCCGGTCGGCGTCCGAAGCGGGGGACGACATCAGGTCGGGGGGCGGTGGGGCGCGAGGGCGCGCCCGCCCTCGGGCGAGATCGTACCCCCCGGGGATCAGGGTGACAACCGTGGCCGTGTGCGGGGCCCGGTCAGGGCGCTGGCGCCTCGAAGAGCTGCCATGACACCGCCCCGTCACCGACGCGCGCCCGGACCTCCAGGCGACGGATGCCGCCGGTCTCGGGGCACCAGGGTCCGAGGTGCGGCGTCGCGTCGAGGCCGATGTCGCGCACGAGGATCGTCCCGTCCCGGTCGATGAGCGCGAGATCGACGTCTTCGACACCGGTCGTGCGGGCGACGACGACGTAGCAGCGGCCCGGCAGCAGCGCGAGCGGCGCCTCGAGCGCGCGCCCTTCGGCGAGGCCGAGGCGCCGGGCCGGCCCGACGGCGACGGCGCCCTCGACGACCGCCTGCGCCTGCGCACGCAGGGCCCGCGAGGCCTCGACGATCGGTGTGTCGAGCAGCCGCCACGCGCCCCACGCGACCTCGCCGCTGCGCCGCGGGGCGCGCAGTCGCACCGCATGGGGCCCGTCGGACTCGGCGCACAGGTGATCGATCACGGGGAAGGAGTCCGGCGAGCGGTCGAACGCGATCACGCGGCCGCCGGGGTCGCTGACCTCGAGGTTCACGTCGAGGGTCTCTGGCGCCCACGCGGCGAACGCGTAGCAGGACCCGGCCTCGAGCTCGACGACGTGATCGTGCGAAGACCGCGGCGCCAGCTCGATCCGCTGCTCGGGGACGAGCACCTCGTTCGGCCCCACGAAGAGGCGGCGCACCCGCGACAGGCCGTCGGTGTACGGGTCGGCGTCCGGCACCGGGGCCCGCTCTTCGTCGATCTCGTCGAGCACCTGCTCGAGCTCGGCGAGGGTCCGCTGGTCGCGGCAGCCGGCGCTCAGCGCGAGGCAGAGCGCGGCGAAGACGAGGGAGCGGGCGGCGTTCGACAGCATCGGCGGCGGGCGGGCTGGACGTGGCGCTGGCGCGCGGTACGATGGCCGCGACGCCAGCGCCATCGCCCCGGAGAGCACCATGCCCGGCCGTGCCGGTCAACTCGACCTGACGTTCCGCGACGCCAATGAAGGGGACGTCGGGCAGCTCGCCGAGCTGTTCGCCGCCGACATGGCGGACCTCGGTGAGGACACCCCGATCGGCGAGCTGCGCCAGGTCACCCGCAAGATGGTCGACGGCTCGCACCCGCACCACCACGTGCGGGTCGCCGAACACGACGGCGAGCTCGCCGGCTGCGTCGTCGCCAACGAGTTCCTCAGCGTGAAGTTCCCCGGGCGCGCGCTGTGGATCGAAGAGCTCTATGTGGCGCCGGCGTTTCGGCGGCGTGGCATCGGGCGCCGCCTCGTCGAAGAGCTGCTCGCGTGGGCGTGGGAGGTCGGCTTCCAGGGCATCGACCTCGAGGCCTATCGGATGAACACCGCGGCCTCGATCCTGTACCGCAGCCTCGGGTTCCGCCGGCTCGCCCGCGAGCGCTACAGCTTCGACATGCTCCGGTTCCCCGAGGAGTTCGTCCTCGAGGGTGAGGACGACGAATGAACGACGTCATGGCCGACCCGCCGCTCGTGATCGCGGGCCGCACGCTCACGTCGCGGCTGATCATGGGCACCGGGCAGTACCGGTCGCTCGACCTCATGGCCCGGGCGCTCGACGCCACCGGCTGCGAGATCGTCACCGTCGCGATCCGTCGCGTCGACCTCGGCGCGCTGCACGGCGAGTCGACCCTCGGCGTGCTGCGTGACGAGGGGTACGACCTGCTGCCGAACACGGCGGGCTGCTACACCGCGAAGGACGCGATCCTCACCGCCGAGCTCGCCCGCGAGCTGCTGCAGACGAACTGGATCAAGCTCGAGGTGATCGGCGACGACGACACCCTGCTGCCCGACGCCGAAGAGCTGCTCAAGGCGGCGCGCGAGCTGGTGCGGCTCGGATTCGTCGTGCTGCCGTACACCAACGACGACCCGATCATGGCGAAGAAGCTGCGCGACGCCGGTTGCGCGGCGGTCATGCCCCTCGGCAGCCCGATCGGCAGTGGGATGGGCATCCGCAACCCGTACAACCTGCAGATCATCCGCGAGCAGCTGCCCGACACGCCGCTGATCCTCGACGCGGGGGTCGGCACCGCGTCCGACGCGGCCCTCGCGATGGAGCTCGGTCTCGACGCCGTGCTGCTGTCGACGGCGGTGTCCAACGCCCAGCGCCCGCTGCTGATGGCCGAGGCGATGCGCAAGGCGGTCGAAGCGGGGCGCGCGGCGCACGTCGCCGGTCGCATGCCGCGGCGGCTGTACGCAAACGCCAGCTCGCCGATTCACGGGCGGATCGGATCTGCCTGACCGGGCCGGCCTGACCGGGTTCGCCTGACCGGGTCGGCCTGACCGGGTTCGCCTGACCGGGTGGGGTCATCGATCGCGTCGACGCTCGGGTCGGCGCGACGGCGGCCTACGGAGTCGCAGCGCCGGAGCCCTCGTCGTCGCCGTTGTTGTCGCCGTCGCCCGACGATGGGGCGCCCGGCGGTGGCTCGCCGACGGCGGCGCCGGCGATGGCATCCATCACCGCATCGACGTCGATCTCGACGGCGTGCTCGAGGTCCCACGACTGCAGGCGCGACGACCACGCGCGCTCGCGGATCTCGCCCTCGATGCGCTCGGTGAACGCGTCCCGCTCGGCCTCCCACTGGTCGTCTGTGCCGCGCCGGCGGTCGACGACCCGCGCGACCACGAGCCCGTTCGGGGTGCGCACCGGCTCGGTGGTGTAGTCCCCGGGTCCGAGGGTCTCGGCGAAGATCGCGTCGTGCAGGTCCTGCGCCGCGCCGACGCCGGGCACGACGCCGACCCGCGACCGGGGGAAGGGCGGCGGCACCGAGCGCTGCAGCCCGTGGTCGGCCACCGCTCGCTGCAGGGCGTCCGCATCGTCGGCTGCGAACGCGGCGATCACGTCGTCGGCCGCGGCGACCGCCTCGGGCCAGGCGACCTCCTGCCGCAGCAGGGTGGCGGCGATCTCGCGACGCAGGGTGTCGTCGAGGGGGCGCTGCTCGGGGGGATGCACGGCGAGCACCTCGGCGAAGTACAGGCCGAACCGGTCCTGCAGCACCGGCGAGACCTCGCCCACATCGACGGCGAAGAGGGCGGGCATCGCGCTGTGCGTGACGGTGGTGAGCCCCTCTTCGGCGCGGCTCTCGTCGTCCGAGTATTGCCGAGCGACGGCGTGGACACCGATCTCGAGGGCGAGGTCGCGCAGGCTGTTCATCTCGGCGCGGGCCTCGTCCCACCACCGATCCGGCGCGTTCGGCGGCACGTGTCGACGCACGAGGCGGATGTCCGCCCGCGGCGGCACGGTGTGGTACCCGCGGTGCTCGTCGTACCAGGCCTCGATCTCGGCGTCGCGACTGGCCACGGCGTCGTCGATCGCGCTGCGCGGCGGCAGGTTCGGGATCAGGACGACCTCGACGGTCACCCGGTACCGATCCTGATCCCAGAGGCTGCGGATCGTGGCGGGGTCGAGCCCGGTCGCCGCGCGCTCGAGCCACTGCCGATAGAGCACGCTCTCTTCGGCGTTCGCTCGCAGCGTGGCGACGTCGAGGTGGGGCCAGGGTGCGAGGTGGGTGGACGCGGACTCCGCCTCGCCGCTCTGGACGGCGGCCAGGGCGCGCGCCGCCGGACCGTCGAGCGAGGCGAGCTCGGTCTCGAGCGCGGCTGGATCGACGTGCAGGCCCAGCCGCTCGGCCTCCTGGCGCAGCAGCGCCTGCTCGAGGGCGATGCGCGCGGCACGGCGGGCGGTCTCGGGGTTGGAGCGCCAGTCGGGCCCAAGCAGGGTCTCGACGGTCATCCCCTGGTCGAGCGCACGCAGCTCGGCCGCGACGAGCACGTCGATGGCGCGGATCTCGACCGGCCCCCACGTCCCGACGACGGCGTCGAGTACCGGGCCTTCGGCGTGACCGGCGTCCGGGTCTGTACCCTGCCCCGATCCTGCCATCCCGGTGCCGGGCGTCGAGGCCGTAGCGCTGCCCTCGTCGACAGTCGACGTGGGCTCTGGCGCAGGGGATTCGCCGCGGCAGGCCCCCAGCGAAAGTCCCATGGCGAGGGCGATCGTTGCTTGCTGCCATGTTCGGGCTGTGATAGGCACGCGCCGCTCTCCGGGGTCGCTGGGTCCAAAGCCGTACCGGTAGCCCAACACGAGAGCCCAACGCAACGCAACGACTGGCGGCCGCACACGCGGCTGCACGAGGCGCGGTCCGACGACGGGACGCGCCCGCCACCGCCCGGACTCGGGCAGGAGCACCCGCCATGGCGAAGAGCCCCCTTCAGCAGGTCCGTGACGCCCACGGTTCGAAGGCCGAGCTGGCCGACAAGCTCATCGGTCGCCTCGATCGTCCCGAGGACGAGGACGCCGACGATTTCGCCCGCCGCATCCGCACGGCGAGCAACAAGCAGCTGCTCCGTCTCTGGGCCGCCGAGGAGCGCGTTTCGAGCGACTTCGGCAGCAAGTCGGCGCTCGTCGACGCGATCGTGCAGCTGAAGTTCGGCCGCGCGAACGCCGAGTACGGCACGAAGATCGGACGCTGGGCCAAGACCCGTCTGCTCGACCTGCACGACTCGCTCAAGAAGCGCGCCGCGCGCGGCTGAGGACGCGTCGAGACCGCTCCCGCCGCCTTTGAGGGTGCGGGGACGCGGCTCGCGTGTTATTGTCGTAGCCACACCGTCGCCGCCGGCTCCGCCCCCCTGCGCGCTCTGCGCGGGTGAGGGAATGGGACGCATTGGCGAGACGGTTCTGGTCTCCAGGGCTTCGTGAGCCTCGAGCTGGGACGCTCGGCCTCGACCCCCGGACCGTACTTCGTGACCGAGGTGGATCGGACCATGAACCTCAAAGTCGGCGACATGGTCGTCTATCCCGCGCAGGGCGTCGCCCGCGTGGAAGGGCTCGAAGAAAAAGTGATCATGGATACCCCCATGCGCTTCTTCGTGCTTCGCGTGCTCGACTCGGACAAGAAGATCATGGTGCCGGAGGGCAAGGTCGACTCCGTCGACATCCGGCACGTGATCACCGAGGACGAAGTGGACGAGGTGTTCGACATCCTGCGCGAGCGGGACGTCAGCTTCGACCACGGCACCTGGAACCGGCGCTACCGCGCGTACGTCGAGAAGATCAAGACGGGCTCGATCTTCGAGATCGCCGAGGTCCTGCGCGACCTGAACCTCATCAAGGCCGAGAAGAACCTCAGCTTCGGTGAACGCAAGATGCTCGACACCGCCCGGCGCCTGCTCGTGCAGGAGCTGAGCGTCGCGATGGCCGCGACCGAAGAGGATGTCGAGAAGGAGCTCGAGTCGCTCTTCGCGGCGTGAGCCCATGACGAGCGACGGCTACGCGCCGGTCGCTCGTCCGTCTGTCAGCGGTCAGGGGGACGGTCGATTCGTTCGCGGCCACGCGAACGCTGCGACCGCGTCGCCGTCGACCACGCCGAGGACGCGGGCCGTCGCTGGCAGGACGCGCAGGCGATCGCCTTCGATGTCGTAGCGGCACGGCACGGCGCGCAGCCCGTGCCCGTCGGTGCCCGTCCGCGCCACGAGCCCCTCGAGCGCACCCGCCGGCGCCGCCTCGTCGTCGTGCACCAGGGCACGGTACCGACGGGTCTCGCGGATCGGCGTGACGTGGGTGCGCAGCGCCGCGAAGTGCGGGCCGCCGTCGAAGGGATCGAGGTGCTGGTTGAAGCGGAACCCGATCGACCGGAGCATGCGCTCGACGCCCCGGGTCGCGGGCCCGACCTGCCCGAGCACGGCCTGCACCGACTCCGGCATGAGCGACACGTAGAGCCGTTCGGTGGGGAAGAGCGACCGGATGAACTCGGCGTTGTCGCGGGACAGGCGGTCGGCCTCCATGTAGTCGAGCCCCGTGAACCGGCGGCCGAGCCACTCCCACAGCACGCTCGATCCGTCGGCTTCGAGCGGCGGCAACAGCTCGGCCTGCAGCTCGTCGCAGAACCGCGACGGGTACAGGCTGATGTACATGAACCGCACGTAGCTCACCGCGCGACCGAGCTTCAGCGGATGGCGGCGCACGGACGGGTGCAGGATCAGCCCGCCGAGCTCCGTGTGCGGCGTGAACGACTGCCGCAGGCGCAGGACCCGGTGGCGAAAGAGGCGCTTCAACGTGAAGCTGTACCGCTCCTCGACATCGAGCTCGAGGAAGTGGTGCGGGTCTTCGGCGGTGCCATGGGCGGCGACGATCGACGAGGTGCCGATCACCGCGCCGGATGCGGTGTCTTCGAGCACGAAGACATACCGACCGCTCGGCGCACCGGGATCACCACCGAACGATGCGATGGATCGATCGACGATCTCACGCACCGCGACCGGGTCGTGGGGCAGGTTGAGCGTGTCGAGGTGGGCCGCGAGGTCGACGAGTCCGTCGACGTCACCGACCTCGGCTTCGCGAAGCACGAACATGCGCCGTCCGGGGCAGAGAGCCCTCGCACACTGGCGAGCGCCCCGGGTGGCGTCAACGCTCGCGGAACGTCCAGTAGTGGTTCACGAGGAAGTTGATCGGCGTGGCGATCGCGATTCCCAGCAGGATGGCGAGCTCGGGCTCGAACGTGCCGACCTCGAAGCCGAAGAGCGTGAAGCTGAACAGGTGCACACGCCGTGCAATCGACGAGACGGCGAACTGCAACCCGGCGGCGAGGCCGTTGGTCACATAGAAATCGCGGCACCGGCGAACCCACGCGCCGCGGCCGTCGCCCTTGTCGCGGTCGCCCCACGTCCATCGGTCGTTGATGATGAAGTTCGTGAAGATCGACACGAGGATGCCGACGATCATGCCGATCGAGGCCGCGGGGTCGAAGTGGCCGATGACCGGGGCGGAGACCGGGGCGACGTCGGCGAGAATGACCCGCTCGACGAGCGCGGCGGCGCCGACGTTGACGAAGACACCGCTGCCGCCAACCACGCCGAACTTGATGAACCGCCGCCACGTCGGGGGCAGGATTCGATGGGCGAGGAGCCGCAGGCCTCGGGGGGCCGGATCGGTCGCGACGGAGTCCATGTCGCTCGGTTTCACGGGGCGAACGTCGGGCGAAGAGGCGTAGGAGATGCCTGCAACCGGGTCAAGCGCGCATGGGGCCGTCTTGACTTCAATCAGGCCCGGTGCGACAGTCCCGCGGCGTTTCGCGCGGGCGGGCGTGCCCTCGCTTGTTGCCTGTGCCGAGCGGCGTACGGGGGCAAGTCTGACGCTGCATCCCGAGGGGGTGTGCGAATGCCCGTTCTGTCGACCTCGAGAGGAGAACCTCCGTGACCACCGACGCTCGTGTTCTGCTGGTAGACTCCGATGCGCGCAGCCGCCGGCTGCTCGAAATGGGCCTCAAGAAGGAAGGCCACACCGTCGTCTCGGTGGATGGGGTCACCGCCGCCCTCGACGAGCTGTCGTCTGGAGGCGTCTCGGTCGTGATCTCCGAGATCGCGCTGGATGACGGCAACGGCTTCGATCTGATCGCTCGCATGCACGTGGACGACGACCTGCGTCGGATCCCGTTCGTGTTCGTGACCGAGTCGAAGGAGCCGTCGGACAAGGTCCGGTGCTTTGAGCTCGGGGCCCGCGAGGTCCTGTCGAAGCCGGTGCGGATCCGTGAACTGACCGCGCGCGTGAAGCTGCTCATCGAAGAGGCGGCCGAAGAGGCGCCGTCGATGGGTGAGACCGTGGGCCGGCTCGCGGACGAGGGTCCGCTGGAGCTGCTCAACGACATCGAGGTCGAAGGCCACACCGGCGCGCTGCGTGTGGTGTACGGCCGGATCACGGTGACGGTGTACTTCGAGAACGGCGCGCTGATCGACGCGGTGTCCGGTCGGACCCGCGGGGCGCAGGCCGTGCACCGGTTGTTCACGCTGCCGGACGGCTCGTGGACGCTGATCCTCACCGACGAGGTCGACCGGGAGCGGACGATCGACGCCCCCACGGGCGAGGTCGTCGCCGATGGTATGGCCTACGCGGACGCGTGGGAGACCGCCGCGACCGCCGTGCCCGACATCGATGGCGTATACGACGTCGAATACCGCTCGTTCGTCTCGAGCGTCGGTGATCTGCCGCCCGAGGTGAACCAGGTGGTTCGGACCTTCGATGGTCTGCGCACCCTGCGTGAGGCGATCGCCGACAACGAGCTCGACGACGTCGCCGCCCTCGAGCTCGTGCCGAAGCTGATGGAGTCCGGCACGCTCGTCGCGAAGTCCGGGGCCGCGCTCGCCGCGCCCGAGGACGACGGGTTCGAGAAGCTGCGCATCACCGGCGCCGTGAAGGCGCTCGACACCGACGCGGTGCCGCGGGCGGCTGCGGCTGCGCCGGACACGTCGGCGGCGGATGCGGCGAAGGCCGCGGCGGACGCGAAGGCCGAAGCCGCTGCGAAGGCGGCCGCCGACGCGAAGGCGGCTGCCGAGGCGCAGGCCGCGGCGGCTGCGAAAGCGGCTGCCGAAGCCGCCGCTGCCGAAGCGGCGGCCCGAGAAGCCGAAGCGAAGGCTGTGGCCGAGGCCGAAGCGAAGGCCGCCGAGGAAGCCCGCGCCGCCGAGCTCGCCCGGGTCGAGGCCGAGATGGCCGAGCTCGAGGCCGCTCGCGCGAAGGAGCGCGAAGAGGCCGCTCGCCGGGCCGAAGAGGTCCGCCGCGAGGCCGACCTGCTCGCCGCCCAGCTCCGCGAAGAGGCCGCTCGCCGCACGGCGGAGCTCGAGGCCGCCGAGGCCGAGCTCGCCGCGAAGCGCGCGCGCCTGACCGGCGAGATGTCGGCGATCACTGCGCCGGCTCCGACCGAGGAGGCGAAGGACGACCTCGCCGCGGCCCGCGAATCCGAGCGCGCCGCCATCGCTGCCGATCGCACCGAGCCGCCGGCCGACGAGCCCGCGCGGTCCGACGACCTGGCCCGCGCTGTCGAGGCCGAGAAGGAGGCCATGCGCCGCGAGGCGACCGGGCCGAATACCGACAAGCTCGCCGCGGTGACCGGCCCCGTGACCGGTACCCAGCCGGCGGTGGTGGTGACCCCCGAGCCGGCGTCCGCCACGTCCGAGCCGACCACGACGCTGACCACGCCGTCGACGTCCGAGGCGGCGTCGCCGCCGGCCGAGCCGGCGGCGGCCGCTGCCCCTGCGGCCAGCCGTGGCGCCGACGCGCTCGACGACGCATTCTTCACGTCGGACCCGCCTGCGGTCACCGACGACGACCTCTTCGCCGAGCCGGAGACCTCGGGCCCGAGCCCGACGGTGTGGGCGATCATCGCCGTGCTCGTCATCGGCGGCCTCTTCCTCATCGCGATCAACAGCGGCGGGGGTGACGACGAGACGCCGACGCCGGAGACCCCCGACGTCGTCGCCGACGCTCCCGTCGAGGACGAAGGCTCCGCCGAGGGCTCCGCGGAGCCGGCCGAGCCCGTCGAAGAGGAGCCGACCGAAGAAGAGCTCGCGCGCATTGCCCTCGAAGAAGCCCGCACCAGCGCGGCGATCGAGGCGGACTTCACCGGTGAGCAGATCGGCATGTCGGCCACCGAGATCGCCCGCATGCTCGCCGAGGCGGAGCCGGCCGAAGAAGAGGAGCCGGCGACCACGACGACGACTCAGACCCAGCCGAACCCGACGACGACCGAGACGCCGCGCCGGGACCCGGACCCGGAGCCGGACGGCGACGCGGAGCGCGACATGCGCCTGTGCGCGAACGCGTACAATGGCGGCAACTACAGCGAGACGATCGAGGCGTGTGAGCAGGCCCTGCGTACGAACCCGGGCGACGCCCGCGGATTCCTCTACCTCGGCAGCGCGCACTACGAGCTGGGCAACACCGACCAGGCGATCCGGTACCTCGACCGCGTGCTGCGCAACGACCCGTCGAACCGCACCGCGCTCATCACGGTCGGCGCCGCGAAGCAGGAGCTGGGCGACATCGCCGGCGCACGCGAGGCGTACGAGCGGTACGTAGAGTACTACCCGGACAGCCGGCGCGCCGAAGAAGTCCGGCGGATCCTCGAGACCCTGTGACCCTTCGCCCGCTGGCGCCCGAGCGCGGGGGCCCGCTGGTCCTCGCGATCGAGTCGAGCTGCGACGAGACCGCCGCCGCCGTTCTGGACGGCTGGCGGTCGTTGCGTTCGTCGGTGGTGCACAGCCAGATCCCCGTGCACGCGCAGTACGGCGGCGTCGTGCCCGAGCTGGCGTCCCGCAACCACGTCGTCGCAATCAACGACGTCGTGCGCCGTGCCCTCGCCGAGGCCGACTGTCGCGTGGACGACCTCGGCGCCGTCGCGGTCACCCGGGCGCCGGGGCTCACCGGCAGCCTGCTGGTGGGCATCGAGTTCGCCAAGGGCATCGGGCTCGTGCACGACATCCCGGTGGTGGGTGTGCACCACCTCGCCGGCCACCTCATGGCGCCCTTTCTCGAGGTCGCGGACGGCTTCGCCGAGCCGGATTGGCCCTTCGTCGGGTTGATCGTCTCGGGAGGCCACACGAGCCTCGTGCTCGCCGAGGCGCCGGGTCGGTGGACGACCCTCGGGCGGACCCTCGATGACGCCGCCGGTGAGGCGTACGACAAGGTGTCGAAGCGCCTCGGGCTCGGCTACCCCGGCGGCGCCGTGCTCGATCGCCTCGCACAGGGCGGGCGGCCGGACGCGCTCGACGTACCGCGCCCGATGGTGCGCAAGCCGGGCTACGATTTCTCGTTCTCGGGCATCAAGACCTGGGTGGCGAACCACCTGGACGCCACCGGAATCCCGGACGGCGAGACGCGGGCGGATCTCGTCGCGTCGTTCCAGGAGGCCGTCGCCGAGACGCTCGTGATCAAGACGATGCGGGCGGTGCGGGACACCGGCGTGCGCCGGGTCGTGCTCAGCGGCGGGGTCGCCGCCAACTCGCGCCTGCGCTCGTACATGCGAGAGCGCTGCGCGAAGAAGGGCATCGACGTGGTCGCGCCGCCGCTGTCGCTGTGTACCGACAACGCGGCGATGATCGGCGCGGCGGGGTACGAAGCCGCGTGGACGGCGATCGAGTCCGGGTCCGGGTTCGTGACCCACGATCTCGACGCGTCGTCGTCCGAGCCGCTCGACCGATCGCCTCGCGACGCGGCCTGAATGCGGCGGATCGCGGTGGATGTGTGCACCGCGCGGCAGGGTGCCGCAAGCCCCCGGCAGATCGATAGGAACGGGCTCTGAGTGGGGGCGGTTCCTTGACCGCCCGCCCCGTGGGAGCGTACCGTTTCGAGGTCGATTCGACCTGCGCAAGACCCCACGAGATCGCATGGCACCGAGCGTTCTGATCATCGAGAGCGACGAGGCGGCGCTCGCCGCGCTGACCACGAGCTTCGAAGCCGCCGGTGCCTCCGTGGCCGCCGCCCGCGACGGGGACTCCGGGTTCGCGCGTGCCGAAGCCCAGCCGCCGGACCTGATCGTGCTGTCGGTCGAGCTCAGCGGCGTGGTGTCCGGATACACGGTCTGCAAGAAGCTGAAGCGCTCGCCGACCACGGCGTCGGTGCCGGTGTTCATCACCAGCTCGACGGCCACGCCGGACATCTTCGAGCAGCACCGCAAGCTGCGGAACCGGGCCGAAGCGTACTTCTTGAAGCCGCTGCCGATCGACGAGCTGATGGCCGAGGCGCGCAACCACGTGACGTTCCCCACGGGTCGCCCGGCGCGCACGACCGTCGCGGCGGAGACGACGCCGGATCCCGGCTCCACGTCGGGCGGTGGTGGTGCGTTCCGCGAGCTGGACAGCGATCTCGATGCGCTCCTCTCGCTCGATGACGACCTCGGGCTGCTCGACGATTTCGACATGCCCGGCGACGACGCCGGGGCCGGCGGCCCATCGAAGGAAGCCGAGGTCACCGCGCCCCCCCGCGACGACAACGCGCAGACGGTCGGCGTGCCCGGCTCGGGCCTGATCCGCACGACGGAGCCGGCCAACCCGACGCCCGCTGCGATGAGCGCGGCGGACCTCGACGGCATTCGCGCCGAGCTGGACGCGATGCGCCAGGCGCGTGACGCCGCCCGCGCCGAGCGGGATGCCGCCCGGGCCGCCCACGAGCAGGCCGAGGCCGAGCGCCGCGCGGTGGAAGCCGAGCTGACCAGCGCGAAGACCGCGGCGGAGACGTGGGAACGCAACGCGACCGATCTGCAGGATCAGGTGCAGTCCGCGACGCAGGCGTCCAATTCGACGAACGCGCGTGAGCTGCTCACCCTGCGCAGCGCGCTGAACGCGAAGGAGCGCGAGGTGCTCGCGCTCAAGGACGAGCTCGTCGGCCGGGACAGCCGGATCGTCGACCTCGAAGAGCGTGACTCGCGCCTGCAGGCCCGCGTCGACGAAGCGAAGGCCGAGCAGACCGAGGCCGAGTCTCGGGCGGAGGCCGCCGAAGCCGCGACCGAGAGCGTGCGCGCCGAGCTGGCGCAGGCCCAGGCGGCCGTGCAGCAGGGCGCCGAGGCGCTGCAGGCCGAGAAGAACGCGCATGCCGAGACACGCACCGCGTTGCAGGGCCGGACGAGCGAGCTGGACCTCGAGAAGGAGGCGCACAGCGAGACGCAGTCGGACCTCGACGACCGCACGAACGAGCTGCAGGCCGAGAAGGAGTCGCACGACACGACCCGTCGTGAACTGGAGGCCCGCACCGCCGAACTGACCGGCGAGCGCGAGGCGCACTCCATCACGAACTCCGAGCTCGACACCCGGACCGCCGAGCTCGAGGCGGAGCGGGAGGCGCACGCCGGCACGAAGAGCAATCTGGACACGCGGACCGAGGAGCTGACCGTCGAACGGGACGGGCACGCGGCGACGCGGGCGACGCTCGCGGAGCGCGACGGCGAGCTGGAAGCCAGCCGTCAGCAGCTCGAAGAGACGGTCGCCGAGCGGGATCAGCTGCGCGCCGACCTGGAGAGCGTACGCCTCGATCTGCAGTCGCGCACGTCCGAACGGGACATGGCGCGCGAAGAGCGCGACGACGCGCGCGGTGAACTCGACACCGAGCGCGAGGCCCACGCCGCCACGCGTGCGGAGCTCGACCTGCGCACCGCAGAGCGTGACGAGGCCAACCAGCGTGCGGACGCCGCCGAGGCACTCGCTGACGAGCGCGCCACGAAGATCGGCGAGCTCGAGCGGGAGCTCGAGTCGACGCGGAGCCTCGTGCAGGAAGTCGACGGCTCGCTCACCGAGGCGAAGGCGAAGATCGCCGACCTCGAGTCCGAGCGCGACACGGCCCTCGGGCGCATCGCTGCGCTCGAGACCGAGGTGGCCGAGACGAACGACACCCTGGCGTCCACGCAGGGCGATCTCACGGCACGCACCGGCGAGCGCGACGAAGCCCGCGCCGAGATCGAGTCGCTCACCCGGCTGCTCGATGCCGCGAACGAGAACAGCGAGGCGGCGCGACAGACGCTGTCCGAACGCGAGGCCCGCATCACGACGCTCGAGTCCGACCTCGAGACGGCTCGCGAGGAAGCCCACGAGGCGGCGAGCGCAGCGGCCATCGAACAGCAGCAGCTGCAGCAGCAGCTCGAGGCGATGGCGTCGTCGCGCGACGAAGCGCGTGGCCAGCGGGATGCCGCGCGCGCCGCGCTCGACGAAGCGAAGGCGGCGCGTGAGCTGGACGCCGAGGTCGTCGCGGCGGCGAACACCCGCGCCGACGAGGCCGGTGTGGCCATCACCGCGCTGCAGGCCGAGCTCGTCGAAGTTCGGGCGTGGGGCGATTCGGTGAAGGCGTCGGCCGAAGCGGCGCGCGCGACCCTGGACGCGATCCGAGGCGCGCTGGCCTCTGCCGAGGGCGCCACGCTGCCCGACGCGCCGGACGCCACCGCGGCGGACCACGTCGCGGCGTTCGAAGCGAACGAGGCCCCGGCGCTGACGGAATCGGATGCGCTGTCTGGAGATCTCGCGTTCGGCGACGACGACGACGGTGCCGACCTGGACGCGGCGAGCTCGCCGGGCCCCGCGCTGGACGGTGCCGGGTCGACGACGAACCTCGCGTTCATCCCCGGCAGCCCGCGCGACGACGACGGTGCGGCCGACGATCCCGGCGACGAACCGGCGAGCCTCGATGGGCACCCGGACATCGAGGTGATCGACGTCGACGTCGACAATGACCTGATCGACCCGGCCGAAGACGAGCTGCTTCAGCTCGCCGAAGACATGGTCGACCTTGACGACGGCGATTTTCTGTAGTCCCCCGTGGCGCGCTGCCCCGGCACGGATCGGGGTGTGAGGTCACGCCGGGGTGGATACGCCCCCTGCACAGTCGTGCGTGGCGGCTGATTTGCTCGATGAGAGCGGATCGAAGCCTTGACACGCGGACGTGCCTTGATCGATAGTCCCGCGACTTTTCGACCGGCGCGAAAACGCGCCAGAACGAACCCTGAAGGAGCTCCCATGACGGAAGGTGCCATTTTCCTCAACAGCGGCCCGCTGTTCAGCGGCGAGCGGCTCATGACCCTCGAAGACATGCCGGAGTGGGAGTCGCAGCACGACGCGGCGGCTTCGGCGTTCGAGCGGATCAAGGAGTCCTTCGAGAAGCACTCGACGCTGCTGGCCGGCAATCCTTCGGTGGACGAGACCCGGTTCTACATGATCAACCCGGCGCTTCACGCGCTGAACTTCACCCACTCGGTGCAGGAGCTCGTCTCGCTCGGCAACGAGCAGGCGACGCGGGTCGATTACGTGTGCTTCAGCGGCGCCAACGAGTTCTACGAGGCCGAGCCGGCCCGTGGCGGTGTGGCGTTCTTCCGCCCGGCGCTCGCGCTGGTGAAGGCGGTGGCGTGGGGGGCCGGATTCGACGGCCAGCCCGCGACCGCTGCGCCGGCCGCTCCCGTCGAGACCGAAGGCGAAGAAGGCGAAGCCGAAGAGACCGGCCCCGAGATGCTGCCGGCACAGGAGCTCGACCTCCTGCTGCGCACGACGGGCGTCGACTACGGCGTGCTGACGAACGGCTGCGACTGGCGTCTGTACCACCGCGGTACGTCGTCGCTCGTGACGACGTTCTTCCAGGCGGACATGATCGCCGCGATGAAGACCGACTTCGACGACTTCAAGCGGTTCTTCCTGCTCTTCAACCGCGACGCGCTCGTGCGTGACGATACGGGTACCTCGTTCGTCGACCGCATGCTGCAGTGATGCGGTTCGGTGACCTTCGGGTCGCCAACACGAACGGGCGACCTTCGGGTCGCCCGCTTCGCTTCGTGGCGAGGTCCAGACGATGAGCCTCATCCCGGTGTTTCAGCCTCGCGTCCGGGTCCGCCGCCTCGGTGCTGCGGATCACGATGTCGCGCGCTGGTTCCTGCTGAACGATGTCGACGCGAACGCGTTCGTCCTCGGGTGGCTGGATCGGCACGGCGTGGTACCGGTGGATCCGGATCGTCGGTTCGCGTTCGTCGGCACCTGGGACGGCGCGGATCTTCGGGATCTCGCGCTCTTCGTGTCCGGCGCGGTGTGCTGCCTCGCCGCGCGGACTCCGTCGGGGGCCGAGGCGCTCGCGGCGCACGCGCGACAGCGCCCCATGCCGCTGCGTGTGGTGCTCGGCCGGGCGCCGGTCGAGCAGGCGTTCGTCCGCCGGTACAGCGTGGGCGGGCGCGCCCGCATCGATCGCCACACGCCACAGCGGCTGCTGACACTGCGCTCGCGGGATCTGCGGTATTTCGGGCCGGTCGGGCTCGTGACCGCCGATGACGCGGATCGGCGTGCCGTGGTGGCGGCGACGCTCGCCATGCACGACGAGGAGTCCGGGTACGACGGCTCGGCGCAGTCCGAACGGGACGCCCTCGCCGACGGCGCCGTCGCGCGGATCGAGGCCGGATGCACGCGCATCCTGCGGGATCCCGTCGACGGGCGGCTGCTCTTCAAGGCGTCGGTCGCGTCCGACGCCCTCGAGGGCGCGCAGCTCGAAGGCGTCTGGGTGCCCCCGCGGGCTCGGCGTCGGGGCATCGCCCGCCGCGCGCTCGCCGAGATGTGCCGCGACCTGCTGATGATCCACGACCGGGTCACGCTCTATGCGGACGCTGACAACGCCGCGGCGCTCGCGCTCTACGCGCGCCTCGGGTTCGTCGACGCCGGGCCGTGGTCGACGACGCGGCTCGTCGTCGCCGGCGGATCGGCGATCTGAAGGGATCGCAGCGCGGCCCGTCGGTGACCGACGGGCCAGCGGCGATCAGCGCAGGCTGCGGGACACGAAGTCGATGTAGTCGATCTTCGTGACGAGGCCGACGAGGCGGTTCTGCGAGCGGACCAGGACCGTGAGGTCCTGCGTGAAGAACTGGGCGAGCATCGAGACCTGATTCACGGGCTCGACGATCGCGAAGTTCGTCTCGACGCAGCTCTCGATCGGCGCGCCGGGGTCACCGCCGCCGACGAGGAAGTCCAGCAGGTCGCGCTCGTTCACGATGCCGACGACGTCGGTACCGTCGAGGACGGGCACCTGGCTGAAGCCCTCCTTCTTGAACTTCGAGATGACGTCGCGGACGGAGTCTGACGGCGCGGCGGTGTAGAGCTCGCCGCGGCCGCGGTGCGCAAGCAGGTCGGCGACCGTGCCGGAGTTGCGGTCGTCGCCGAGGAACCCGTGCTCGCGCATCCAGTCGTCGTTGAAGACCTTCGACAGGTAGCGGGACGCGGAGTCGCACATGATCGTGACGATGTTCGCCTCGCGATCGACGCGCTCGGCCCACTTCACCGCCGCGGCGACCGCACCGCCGGACGAGCCGCCGGTGTAGATGCCCTCTTCGCGGACGAGCCGGCGGGCGTAGTCGAAGCACTCCTTGTCGGTGACACGGATCACCTCGTCGACGAAGTCGAAGTGCATCGTGCTCGGCAGGAAGTCCTCGCCGAAGCCCTCGACCTTGTACGAGTGCGCCGGGGGCATCTTGCCGGTGTAGAAATAGTCGTAATAGACGGAGCCGATCGGGTCCGCGGCGATGATGCGGACGTCGGGGTTCTGCTCCTTGAGGTACTTGCCGGTGCCCGAGATCGTGCCGCCGGTGCCCGCTGCGGACACGAAGGCGTCGATCTTGCCGCCGGTCTGCTCCCAGACCTCCGGCCCGGTGCTGTGGTAGTGCGCCTTCGGGTTGGACTGGTTGTGGTACTGGTTCGCGTAGAACGCGCCCGGCGTCTCGTCGGCGATGCGACGCGACACGCAGTAGTACGAGCGGGGATCCTCGGGCTCGACGTTCGTCGGCGTGATCACGACGCGGGCGCCGAACGCGCGCAGCGACATGATCTTCTCGTCGCTCATCTTGTCGGGCATCACGAAGACGCACTTGTAGCCCTTCAGGGCCGCGGCGAGGGCGAGGCCCATGCCGGTGTTGCCCGAGGTGGCCTCGACGATCGTGCCGCCGGGCTTCAGCTCGCCGGACTTCTCGGCGTCCTCGACGATCTGAAACGCGACCCGGTCCTTCACGGACCCGCCGGGGTTCATGTACTCGAGCTTGGCCCAGATGGTGGCCTTCGTGTGGCGACCGATGTTGTTGAGGCGGACGAGCGGCGTGTTGCCGACGGTCTCGACGACGGAGTTGGCGACCTTCACAGAGCCTCCGGGGGCGGCAGGATGTCGATGTTGTACCCACCGCTGGTCTAGCCGCCGCGCCGCAGGCGGGTCAATCGCTGTGGTGACTGGCCCTCGGACGGCGACACGGCTATGGTCTGCGGCCGTGTCAGTACACAGGGACGCTCGTCATGATCCGTTGTCATTCCCGTATTTTCTGGCTCTGCATCGCCCTCGGCGTCGCGCTCGTGTCCACGGGCTGCAATGACGCGGGTGGGCCGGACATCGCCGACGTGCAGGTGCCCGCGGACACCTCGAACACCGAGGGGCCGTACCGCGTGTACGCGACCGTGCTCGATCGGGGCACGGTGAAGGACGCGACGCTGTGGTGGCAGACCGCGTCGATGCTCGAGCCGGCGAGCGAGCCGATGCGCGAGTTCCGCATCGGCCGGTGGCGGGCGGACATTCCCGGGCAGCCGCTCGGCACCGAGGTGAGCCTCTGGATCACTGCCGAGAACAACCGCGGCGAAGAGGCCACGTCGCCGTCCGCCGCGCCCGATGACGTGTACAGCTTCCGCGTGGACGTCCCGACGATCGTCGAGGACGCCGGCACAGACGGCGGCCCGGACGTCGGGTTCGACGGCGGCTCGGACGTCGGGTTCGACGGCGGCACGGACGTGGTCGACCCGCCGATCGACGTCGGTGGCCCGGACGTCGGCCCCGGCTCGTGCGACGCGACCTTCCTCTTCCCCACCGAGGGGCAGCTGATCGGCCCCGAGAACGACCGCGATCCCGGCCGCGACGGCATGCAGCTCGACGTGTCAGTGCGGGTCGCCGGCTCGCTCAATGGCGAGGTGCTCGTCGACCTCTTCTCGCAGGGCGAGCTCGTCGACACCGTCGATCTCGTCGGTGGCGCCGCCATCTTCGAGGGCATCTCGCTGCGCGCGTACGAGAACACGCTGCGTGCCGAGGTGACCGACGCGTTCGGCGGTGGCTGCGAGGCGGAGATCGACTTCGAGGTGACCTTCGGCGGTCTCGACAGCGACGGCGATGGGATCGCCGACGCTCGCGACAACTGCCCGCGCAACCGCAACGCCGGCCAGGAAGACCTCGACGGCGACGGTCGCGGTGACGTCTGCGACACGGACGTGGACGGCGACGGCATCGCGAACGACGTCGACAACTGCCGCCTCGTCCCGAACGCCTCGCAGGGCGACGCGGATGGCGACGGCGAGGGCGACGCCTGCGACGGCGACACGGACGGCGACACGATCCCGAACGCCGCCGACAACTGCCCCGAGGCGCCGAACCGCGATCAGCGCGACACGGACGGCGACGGGCCCGGCGACGCCTGCGACACCGACGACGACAACGACGGGCTGATCGACGCGAACGACAACTGCCCGCTGATCGTGAACCCGGATCAGGACGACAACGACTTCGACAGCATCGGCGACGTCTGCGACCCGGACGATGACAACGACGGCGTCGACGACGCCCGCGACAACTGCCCCTTCATCGCCAATCCGAGCCAGTCGGACGGCGACGGCGACGGGCTTGGCGACGCGTGCGACGACGCGATCAGCTGCACGAGCGACGCGGAGTGCCCGGGTTCGACCGTGTGCATCGGCGGCGCGTGCATCGACGCGGTCAGCTGCGAGACGAGCGCGGACTGCGAAGTCGGCTTCGTCTGCCAGGAGGGGGCCTGCGTGCCGACGAGCGTGATCCCGAGCGAGGAGTGCGCGGTCGACGCCGACTGCCCCGAGGGCCTGATCTGCACGTTCAACGTCTGCACCCCCGAGCGGTGCTTCACGACGGACGACTGCCCGATCGGCCAGCGGTGCCTCGCCGGAGAGTGCATCGACGGCTCGCTGCCGATCCCGCCGGACTGCGAGACCGACGCGGACTGCGAGGACGGTGAGCAGTGTTTGCTCGACCTGTGCGTGCCGCGGCTGTGCGATGGCGATCGGGACTGCGACGATGGCGAGACCTGCATCCGCGGGTTCTGCGCGCCGTTCGACGTGCCGATCCCGATCGACGAGTGCAACTCGGACGCGGACTGCACCGGGTTCTTCGGCCGCTGCCTGCTGGGCGTCTGCGTGCCCGACCTGCCGATCCTGCCCGACGGGTGTGAGGACGACCGTGACTGCGCCGACGACCAGGTCTGCGTGTTCGACGTCTGCATCAACGCGTCGTGCCGCACCGGCGCCGACTGCGGTCCCGGCGAGGACTGCCTCTTCGGCCTGTGCACCCCCGAGGATCTGCCGCTGCCGGTGCCGGGCTCGTGCCTGACGGACTTCGACTGCCCGGACGGCGCGTTCTGCGAGTTCACGATCTGCATCCCCGAGGATCTGCCGATCCCGGGCCCGTGCGACTCGACGGCGGACTGCGACGAGCCGCTCGAGTGCACCTTCGGGTTCTGCCTGCCGTTCTGATCGCGGATCGGTCTCGGCCCGAGGGGTGTCGGGACTACCGGACCCGCCCGGTCGGTTGACCCGGATGCGGGCGGTCCCCAGACTACGAGGGCGCGCCGGTCGCGCGCATCCGGACGGAGGACCATGAACTGCGCAGCCTGTCAGGCCCAGCTCGCCCCCGGCTCCACGCATTGCTATGCGTGCGGCAGCCGGCAGCCGAGCCCGCAACCCCGCGCCCGATCCGGGCCGCAGGGGGTGCGACCGGGGGCTGGCACGGGATCGCAGGCGTGGCAGAACTGGACGGCGAACGCGCCTGCGACGTCGGAGTCATGGCGCGTCTGGGCCTCGTTCTTTCTCGGCGGGCTCTACGGACCGATCGCGTCGATGTACCTCGCCCACCGTGAAGAGTGGGCGGCCGGGCTGCGGTCCGGTGCGCTGCCCCCGGCGACCCCGTCGCAGCGCGGGTTCATCGTGCTCGGGCTCTTTGTCGGGCTGCCCGTGTTCTTCGTGTCGATCCTCGGCTTCGTGATCAACGCGAGCGAGGTTCGGCGGCACTGGGACTACTACGACAACGGCATCGACGCGTGGATCGGCGTGAACGACGCGTGGTGGTTCGCCTGGGTGAACCTGCTGATCGCCGGGTTCTATCTGGTGAGCGTCCTGCTCGCGCGCATGAACGACCAGCGGTTCGAGGTGCTGCTCTCGGAGCTCACCGGCGGCGATCCGCAGGCGATGCTCACGTACCGCCGGGGGCGCTTCGGGCGCTTCGTCGCGACGGCGCTCGGCGTGTCGCCCTTCGTGCTCGTCGCGTGGATGGCGGTGCGCATGCGCATCGAGACGTGGGCGCCCTCTCTCGAGGGGTGGGCCGTCGTCTATCTGTTCATCGTCACGCTCGCGGCGTGGTCGACGAGCTGGCTGCACGTGTCGCCGGTCACGCGCTTTCGCAACGTGCTGGTCAGTCGACCGTAGCCACGTAGACCGGCGTGTCGCGATCGAGCCGGGCGTTGTCGATCAGACGCGTCGCACCGACGTGGGCAGCGATCGCCGCGACCGCGCCGGCGTCGTCATCGGCGCGGGCGCCGGCGAGGTCGACCAGCGAGTGCGGGTGCACGACCTCGGCGTAGTCGACCCGCAGTCCGCCGTCCCGGGTGAGCCGGTCGACGATCGTGGCGCGCAGCGCGTCGGCGTCGCGCTCGCCGGACGCCCACGCCATGCGGCCGGCCTCGAGGGCCCGGGACAGAGCACGGGCGGTCACGCGCTCGTCGGCCGAGAGGTAGGCGTTGCGCGATGACATCGCGACGCCGTCCGGTTCGCGCACGATCGGCATCCCGACGATCTCGATGCCGAACGCGAGGTCGGTGGTCATGCGTCGGATGATCGCGAGCTGCTGGTAGTCCTTCTCGCCGAAGTACGCCCGGTCGGGGCGCACGGCGTTGAAGAGCATCGACACGACGGTCGTCACGCCGGCGAAGTGCGTGGGGCGCGAGCGCCCGCACAGCCCGTTGGTGAGCCCCTCGACGGACACGGTGGTCGCGGCGCCGGGCGGGTACATCTGGTCGACGGTGGGCATCCACAGGATGTCGATGCCCGCGTCCCGCGCCTTCGCCGTGTCGCCCGGGGTGTCACGGGGGTAGGCGTCGAGGTCCTCGTTGGGCGCGAACTGCGTCGGGTTCACGAAGATCGAGGCCACCGCGACGTCGTTGGCGTCAGCGGCTGCGCGAAAGAGCGAAAGGTGCCCGGCGTGGAGCGCGCCCATGGTGGGCGCGAACCCGATCGAGCCGCCGCGGTGCGGGGCAAGGGCCTCGCGCAGCGCGGGGATGGAGTCGACGATGATCATGGCTGGCCTTATGCGTCGAAGCTGTGGTCGTCGTCGGGGAAGCTCCGCGCCTTCACCTCGTCACAGTACGCGCGGGTCGCGTCGCGGATCGTGTCGGCGAGGCTGGCGTACGTCTTGAGGAAGGTCGGCTTGAACCCGTCGTTCATGCCGAGCATGTCGTACCCGACCAGCACCTGACCGCTGGTGCCGTTGCCCGCGCCGATGCCGATCGTCGGGATGTCGAGGGCGTCGGTGACCCGCTTCGCGAGGGGTGCCGGGACCATCTCGAAGACGATGGCGTAGACGCCGGCCGCCTGCAGGGCGAGGGCGTCCGCGAGCAGCGCGTCGCCGGCGTCGCCGCGGCCCTGTACCCGGTACCCGCCGAGCTTGTGCACGGACTGGGGGGTGAGGCCGAGGTGGCCCATGACCGGGATGCCGATGGCGACCATCTTCTCGATCGTCTCGACGAAGGGCGCGCCGCCCTCGAGCTTCACGGCGTGGGCGCCGGCCTTCATGAGGCGGACGGCGTGTTCGACGGCGGTGTCGACCCCCGCGCCGTAGCTGCCGAAGGGCAGGTCGGCGACGATGTGGGCCCGCTTCGCGCCACGGGCGACGGCGGCGGTGTGCCACGCGATGTGCTCGACCTCGACGGGCAGGGTGCTGTCGAAGCCGGCGATCACGTTGCCGAGCGAGTCGCCGACGAGCAGGGCGTCGACGCCGGCGTCGTCGAAGAGGCGCGCGAACGTCGCGTCGTAGGCCGTCACCATGGTGATCGGCGTGTCGCTGTCGCGCAGCTGCTGCAGGGTGCGGATGGTCGTGCGTCGGGCCATGTCGAGTCAGGGGCGAGGGGGCGGATCGTCCGCCGTGTCCCGGCCGCGTACCGGTCCGGGCCGCGGTACCATGCGGCACGGGGCGAGCGGCGGCAAGCCCGCATCCCACGAGGGATTGACGTCACCCAGGTGATTCCGTACGGGACCGACATCCCTTCGCGGAGGTGCCCATGTCTCGACTCACCCTTCGGTTCGTCGCCCTGCTGGCCTGTGCGTTCGTCTGGACGGCGTGTGGCTCGCCCCAGGTCGACACCAGCCTGCCGGTCGACGAGGCGCGCCTGCTGAACAGCGACGTCTCGACGTCGTGGGTCCGCACGCAGGAGCTGTTGCAGGACGCGGCGATGACCACCGAGCTGCTCGCGGGGCTGCCCGACGACGTGGGCCCGCAGGACTTCGACATCGCGATGGTCCGCCACACGCTCGAGGCGTGCTTCACCGAGACGGTGGAGTGGGTGCCCGGCGAGGACCTCGACCGTCAGCCGCGTCGCGCGGTCGCCGAGGCGGGCGAGGGGCACACGCCGCTGACCGAGCGTCCGCCGGTCGGTCGGGCGTACGCGTGCCAGCCGTCGCGGATGATCGCCCTCGAGGCGTACCTCGAGGTGGTGCCGGACGAGCTGCGCGCGTTCCTGCTGGATCGGACGCTGTCGGTCGATGCCCTGCGGGTGAATCTGAAGGACGTGCTCGTGTCGTGGCTCGACGCGCTCGAAGCCGACGTCACCGACGCCCGCATCGCCATGGAGCGGCTGCGCGACGAGGCCGAGCAGAAGCGCGCTCTCGCGCAGACGTCGGACGTCGACGAGGCGGCCCGCACTCAGGCGGAGCGGGACTACGACATCGTGCTGACCGAGCTCGAGGCGGTGCAGGCCGTCCTGTCGCGGTACGACGAGCAGTTCAGCGACATGCGCGCGCTGCGTCGCCAGCTCGTCGAGCAGGCGGCGCGGAACCTCGCGACGATGGGCATGGACGCGGCGGCGCCGACGCGCTGATCGGGGCTCGATTCGTGCCGCGGGTGCGGCGGGGGCCGGCTCTCGCCGTCACACGGCCGTGGATCGCGGGATCCGCTGGACGCGCGGCAAGGGGTGCGGTAGATGCGGCCCACGGATTCCGGCGACGCTGAGCGTGGCTTGACGGGGCCCCGCGCGGTCCCCACCCTCGCGTCACCAAACGCGGCTTCGGCCGCATCCGACTGGCACCGCCGAACACCATGCGCTCGCAGGCGCGTCGTATGACGCCCGGAGCGCAATCTGCACCGAACGAAGAGGTGAACTCGATGTCCGAGGCGACGTACGCGAAGGGGCTGGCTGGCGTGATTGCGGCCGAGTCGAAGATCTGCCGCATCGACGGTCAGCAGGGCCTGCTCAGCTACCGCGGCTACACCATCCAGGACCTCGCCGCGAACTCGACGTTCAGCGAGTCGGCGTACCTGCTGCTGTACGGCGCGCTGCCCACGAAGGCGCAGCTCGACGAGTTCGACGCCCGTCTGACGTCGTACCGCGCCATCGACGACTCCGTCGTGAACGTGCTGAAGGCGCTGCCGAAGACGACGCACCCGATGCTCGCGCTGCAGGCCGGCATCGCCGCGCTCGGCGGCACCGGTGAAGTGCCGGCGGGCCACGACGAGGCGAACTTCGACCGCGCGATCCAGCTCATCGCGCGCACGCCGACGATCGTCGCCGCGTGGAAGCGCCTGTCCGAGGGCGACGCGCCGCTGGCGCCCCGCACGGACCTCGGCCACGGCCAGAACTTCCTCTACATGCTCACGGGTGAAGCGCCCGACCAGGAGACGGGTCACATCTTCGACGTGTGCCTGATCCTCCACATGGAGCACAGCTTCAACGCGTCGACGTTCACGTCGCGCGTGGTCGCCTCGACGACGGCGCCGCTCGACAGCGCCATTTCGGCGGCGGTCGGCTCGCTGTACGGCCCGCTGCACGGCGGCGCCAACGAGCGCGTGCTGCACATGCTCGACGAGGTCGAGTCGGCGGCGGTCGCCGAAGAGTGGGTGATGAACGCCCTCGCTTCGAAGACGAAGATCATGGGCATGGGCCACCGCGTCTACAAGGCGAAGGACCCGCGCGCGTTCGTTCTCGAAGGGTTCCTGACCCGCATCGCCGAGAAGACCGGCGGCAACGAGAACTACCGCAAGCTCAAGGTCATCGAGTCGACGATGGCGCGCGAAGTCGGCGCGAAGGGCATCTACCCGAACGTCGACTTCTTCTCGGGCTCGCTCTACCAGCTGCTCGGCATCCCGACGGAGCTGTTCACGCCCATCTTCGCCGTCGGTCGCGTCGTCGGCTGGTGCTCGCACGTGCTCGAGCAGTGGGAAGACAACCGCATCTTCCGCCCGCGCGCGCTGTACACCGGCGACGAGTCGAACACGTGGGTCGACTTCGACGCCCGCGGCTGATCGAAGCGGCACGAACGAACGAGGGCCGGGTCGCATGACCCGGCCCTCGTTCGTTTTTGATCGCCCGCCGTGAGGTGCGGGCGGCCCCGTGAGAGGCAGTGCGCCGGTCGTGAGCGGCGATGCGCTCGCTGAGAGGCGCGGGGCGGCCCCGTCAGCGGGGCAGGTCGTCGCTGCCGACGGCGGCGTACGCGTTGTGCGCGTGGATCGACTCCTCGTTCTCGGCTTCGACGTAGAACCAGGTGATCCGCGGGTCTTCGCGCAGGGCGACGGCGATGTTGCGGACGAGGTCCTCGACGAACACCGGGTTGTCGTACGAGGTCTCGGTGACCCACTTCTCGTCTTCGCGCTTCAGCAGCGGGAAGAGCGGCGCCGACGCGGCCTTCTCGGCGATCTCGACGACCTCTTCGATCCAGACCAGCTCACGAAAGCGGAGGCTGATCCGGGCGTGGCTGCGCTGGCAGTGCGCGCCGCGGTCGCTGATCTCGCGCGAGCACGGGCACAGGGTCATCACCGGCACGTCGACGCCCAGCGTGAACCGGGCGTCGCGCTCTTCGGCGTCGCCGACGAACCAGCACCGGATCTCGAGCGACGACTTCTCGCCGCTGACCGGCGCCGCCTTGCGGATGAAGTACGGGAATTCGACCCGTACGTGCGCCCGTTCGGCGTCGAGCCGGTTGCGCAGGTCGTCCACGAGGTCGGGCAGCGTCTCGAGGGACACCTCGCCCGAGTGGCGCTCGAGCGACGTGATGAACCGCGACATGTGCGTGCCCTTGAAGGCGTGCGGCAGGTCGACGGTCAGCTTGAACGTGCCGATCGTGGACTGCAGCTGCTGGTCGCGGTCCCACACGGTCAGGGGGTACCGCAGCTTCGTCACGCCGACCTGGCGGAGGGGGATGCCGCGTTCGTCCGGGGTGGACTGGATGTCGGCCAGCGGGGTCTCGTCGCTCATCGTTCGTTCGGGGCAGAGGGCCACAGTCGGCGCCCTCTGTGACACAGGGCGTCCGGACTGAAAAGCAGGTCGCGTCCGCCGCTCGCCCCGCGCCCGCTCAGACGCCGCGTTCGTCGGGGTGCCAGATGAACGTGGCATCTGTAGCGGCGCAGTGGACGACGTGTCGTGACCGTGCTCAGACGCCGCGTTCGTCGGGGTGCCAGATGAACGTGGCATCAGCAGCGGCGCAGCGGATGACGTGTCGCGGCCGTGCTCAGACGCCGCGTTCGTCGGGGTGCCAGATGAACTTGTGCATCTGCAGCTGCATGCGGACGGGCAGGCTGTCTTCGAGGATCCAGTTCGCGAGCTCGACCGGCTCGAGCTGGCCGAAGCTCGGCGAGAGCAGCACGGTGTGGCGCTCGGCGAGGCCCCGGTCGCGGATCTGCTGGCGCGCCCACTCGTAGTCGGCGCGGTGGGCGATGACGACCTTCAGCTCGTCCCACGGCTGCAGCACGTCGAGGTTCGACCACAGGTTGCGCTGGACCTCACCGGACCCGGGGGCCTTGAGGTCGACGATCTTGCGGACCTCGGCGGGCACGTCGGACAGGTCGAGGCTGCCGCCGGTCTCGATCATCACGGTGAGGCCGCGGTCGAGGCAGGCCTGCATGAACGGCACGACGGCCTTCTGCAGCATCGGCTCGCCGCCGGTCACCTCGACGAGGTCACACGCGGGCATCGCGTCGAGCGCGGCGAAGATCTCGTCGAAGGTCATCCACTCGCCGCCCTGGAAGGTGTACTCCGAGTCGCACCAGGTGCATCTGAGGTTGCAGCCGGTGAGGCGAACGAAGTAGCTGGGACGGCCCGCGAAGGTCGACTCGCCCTGGATGCTGTGGAAGAGCTCCGTGATGCGGAGCCGGTTCTTCGTGTCCATGATGAACCTGTCGGTCGGCAGCCGGGGCCGAGGATGCCCCGGGCCCCGCACAGACGGCATCCGACCACTGGCTGTCAAGCGCAGATTCTGCCCGCGCCCCGCTCTGTTGGACGAATCCATGGCTCCGAACGACGCGCGCCTCGACGTCCCCGCCATCCCGACCCGCTATCGGTCGGCGCTCGATCTGCTCGCGCGCACCGTCGAGGTGCGGACGGACGACGTGCACCGCGTGCTCTACGCGACGGACGCCAGCCTGTACGAGATGATCCCGGTCGGCGTGGCCCTGCCGCGCACCGACGACGAGCTGCGCGAGATCGTGACGGTGTGTGCGGCGCACGACCTGCCGATCACGCCGCGCAGCGCGGGCACCAGCCTCGCCGGTCAGACCGTCGGGCCGGGGCTGATCGTCGACGTCGGCCGGTACATGACCGCCATCGTGTCCGTCGATGTCGCCGCACGCCGCGCGGTGGTGCAGCCCGGCGTGATCCGCGACGAGCTCAATCGGCACCTCGCGCCGCACGGGCTGCTCTTCGGCCCGGACACGTCGACGTCGAACCGGTGCATGATCGGCGGGATGGTCGGCAACAACTCGGCCGGGTCGCACTCGATCCGCTACGGCACGACCCGGGATCGGCTCGCTGCGCTCGACGTGCTCTTCGCCGACGGCACGAGCGCCCGCGTGGGTCGCACGTCGCGGGACGAGTGGGACGCATACGAGGCGCGCGAGGATCGGCTCGGGGCCGTGGCGCGTACCCTGCGACGGGTCGTGGGCACGCACGCCGACGCGATCCGCGCAGCGTACCCGCGCGAGGACATCATCCGGCGCAACACCGGGTACCCCCTCGACGACCTCGCAAACTCCTGGCTCGGGTACAACCCGGACCGGGACCCGGACCTCGCCCGCTTTCTCGCGGGTACCGAGGGCACGCTGGCGCTGACCCGGTCGGCCGAGCTCGTGCTCGACCCGGTGTCGCCGTGCAAGCGGCTGGTCGTCGCGCACTTCGAGTCGCTGGACGCTTCGATGCGGGCGACGGTCGAGGCGGTGAAGCGCGCCCCGACCGCCGTCGAGCTGATGGACAAGCGCATCCTCGACCTGTCGGCGCTGAACCGCGAGCAGGCGCGCAACCGGTGGTTCCTCGAGGGCGACCCGGGCGCGCTGCTCGTAATCGAGGTGAGCGGCGACACGGACGACGACGTCGAGGCGCAGGCGCAGGGCATGATCGAGGCGCTGCGTGCCGCGGACCTCGGGTACGCGTATCCGATCGTCGCGCCACCCCGCGACAAGAGCGTGTGGGAGCTGCGCAAGGCCGGGCTCGGTGTGCTCTTCGGGACGCCCGGGGACGTGAAGCCGGTGACCCTCGTCGAGGACACCGCCGTGTCGGTCGTCGACCTGCCGAACTGGGTGCGCGACTTCGCGCAGATCATGGCCGACCACGACACGGAGTGCGTCTATTACGCCCACGCGTCGGTCGGTGAGCTGCACCTGCGGCCCGAGCTCGACCTGAAGCAGCCCGAGGACATCGCCCGGGCGAAGTCGATCGGCACCGCCGTCGCGGACCTCGTGAAGAAGTACCGTGGCGCGCTCTCGGGCGAGCACGGCGACGGCCGCCTGCGCAGCCCCTGGCTGACGCGGGTGCTCGGCGACGACATCATGGCGCTGCACGCCGAGGTGAAGGCGGCGTTCGACCCGTCGGGGATCATGAACCCCGGCAACATCGTCGATCCGGCCGCGTTCGAGGACCACTGGCGGCTGCACCCGGACTACCGTCCCGTCGAGATGGACACGGAGTTCGCCTACGAGGCGGCGGGCGGGCTGCAGCGCGCGGTCGAGCGGTGCAACGGCGCCGGCGTCTGTCGGCGACCGCACACCGCGGGCGGCACGATGTGCCCGTCGTACATGGCGACCCTCGAGGAGGAGCACAGCACTCGCGGGCGGGCCAACCTCTTTCGGCGGCTGATCCAGCACGGGCCGGACGCCCTGTATTCGTCGGACGAGCTGCGCGAGGCGCTCGACCTGTGCCTGTCGTGCAAGGGCTGCACGAGCGACTGCCCGGCGAGCGTCGACATGTCGACGCTGAAGGCGGAGTTCGAGCAGGGCTGGATGGACCGCAACGGGTCGACGCTGGCGCGGTGGGCGTTCGCGAACGTCACCGAGCTCGCGCGGCCGACCGGCTGGGTGCCCGGGGGCGGCGCGCTGGCGAACGCCATGCAGGGCTCTGGCGTCGGCGGCGGGCTGCTGCGCAAGGCGCTCGGTGTCGCGCCGCAGCGCGAGCTGCCGAAGTTCGCGACGACGTCGTTCTGGCGTGAGGCGCGGCGGGTGCAGCGCGACGTCGTCGATCCGCTGGGCTGCGTGGCGCTCTATGCTGACGAGTTCACCGAGCGGTACGAGGTCGAGATCGGCGTGGCGGCCATCGAGCTGCTGCAGGCGGGCGGGTACACCGTGCGCACGCCGCGCCTCGGCCCGAGCGGGCGCACCTGGCTGTCGAAGGGGTACGTGCGCGAGGCGCGGCGGCGCATCGAGGCGAACGTGCGTGCGCTGCACGGGATCCTCGGGGACGTCGACGCGATCGTGGGCATCGAGCCGTCGGCGCTGCTGACCCTCGTCGACGAGGCGCTCGACCTGCCGCAGGACGAAGCGGTGCGGGCGATGGCGCGTGAGGTGGCTGAGAAGGTCCAGCTCGTCGACGCGTTCGTCGCGGATGCATCCGCGCGTGGCGCGTGGCGCGGGCGGTGGACGGACGCCCCCGCCGAGGTGCTGCTGCACGGGCACTGCCACCAGAAGGCGCTCGCCGGCACCGGGGGCACGCGGGCGGCGCTGGCGCTGCCGCCGAACTACACCGTGCGCGAGATCCCGAGTGGATGTTGCGGCATGGCGGGCAGCTTCGGGTACGCGGCGGACCACTACGAGGTGTCGATGCAGATCGGCGAGCTGGTGCTCTTCCCCGCGGTGCGGGACGCGGCAGCGGACACGATCGTCGCCGCGCCGGGCACGTCGTGCCGGCACCAGATCGCCGACGGGACCGGGCGCACCGCGCAGCACCCGATCATGATCCTGCGCGACGCCCTCGTCGGCGCGTAGCGGGCTCGGGATTTCGACGCATCGCCATCGGAAGCGGTGCAATCTCGGCCGGTTGCGGGGGCGTGCAGCGCGGTGCGGCACCGTGCGGCGAGGTGCCGCCCGAAATTGGCGGGGTGTGGGTGCACCGGGTACCTTGTAGGCTCCGCGCGGCTCGTCGCCGCGTCGTCACGACCCCCACGCGCACGCACCGCCATGGCCACCGACGTCGTCGAGACCGCTGCAAAGCCCACGAAGTCCAGGCGCCGGGCCACGAAGAAGAAGCCCGCCGAATCGACCGCTGCGTCGACGCCGGATCGGTCCGGCGACGATCGGCCGCTCGCGTTCGAGGCGTGGGGCGTGCTGGCGATCGCCGGCGCGGTGCTGCTGCTGCTCTCGCTCGTCACGTACCAGCCGGCGCTGCCGGACGGCACCGCGGCGTCGAGCTGGATCGGCACGTTCGGCGTGGTGTTCGCCGACCTCATGTACTTCACAATCGGCATCGGCGCGTTCTTCGTCGTCGCGCTCGCGTTCGCCGCAGCGCGCTCGCTGATGATCGGCCGCCGGGTGTTCGCCGGGACGGGCGAGGCGTCCGGGTACCTGCTGACCCTGCTCGCGTCGGCGTCGTTCTCGGACATCGTGTCCGGCGAGATGACCTGGGCCGGGCACGAGGCCGGCGGTTGGGTCGGCGCGCTGATCGGCGGGTGGCTGATCGCCGCGGTGGGCACGGTCGGTGGCGTGGTCGTGACGGTCGCGCTGCTCGTCGTGTCGACGATGCTCGTGACGCGCCAGAGCCTCGTCGCCCTCGTCGAGGGCGTGTGGCATCGCCTGTCGACCGGTTCGGTGGACCTGCGCGCCGCGTGGTCCGATCACGCCCGCCGGGTGGATGCCGCGCGCACCGAGCGCGCCGCCCGCCGCGCCGCGCGCCGCGCCGAGCAGCAGACCGCCCGTGCGGCTGCGCTCGAAGCCGCCGTCGCCGCGCGTGAAGCCGCCGATGCGGCCGCGACGGCCGCCGAGGATGCGGTCAGCGCGGCGGACGCGGTGCCGACGCCGGCGGACGAGCCCGTTGCAGACGCTGCGCCGACCCCGGTCGCGGCGCCCCGCGTCGGGCTCGGCGCGAAGCTCCGCTCGTTGTTCTCGCGCCAGCGCATGCCCGCGGTGACGCCGGCGGACGTGACCGCCGTGGCCGACGCCGCCGAAACGACCGGCGTCACCGGCGCCGACGTCCCGCGGCTCGCGGGGACGCACACCGACCCGCCGTGGGTCGAGGATTTCGTGCTCGATGGCCACGAGCCGGTGCGCACCGGGGAGTTCGAGGTCGTCGACACGACCCTCGAGGAGAGCGCGGATGGCGCTGCGCCGACGGTCATCGTCGGTGGGCCCGAGCCCGCGGCCGGATCGAAGACGAGCGCGTCGACGCCGCCGCCGGCGCCGAAGACGCCGGCGAGCGCTGCGTCCGGCGCTCCTGCGCCCGTCGCCGAGGTGGACCACGAGGACATCGGCCCGGTGATCGTCGAGTCCGAGGCGCTCAAGCGTCGGCCCCGCGCCGCGGACCTCGATCGGGCCCAGCAGCAGCGGCTGCAGCTCGGCGCCGGCTCGTCCGGGTGGGAGCTGCCGCCGATGTCGTACCTCTCGTACGAAGAGAGCGACGGGTCGCACATCGACCGCGAGCAGCTGCGCGAGCTCGCGGCGCGGCTCGAGGACGTGCTGTCGAGCTTCAAGGTGAAGGGCCAGGTGTCGGGCATCTGCCCCGGACCGGTGGTCACGCGCTTCGAGTTCGAGCCCGAGTCCGGCACCAAGCTGAGCAAGATCAGCAACCTGAGCGACGACATCGCGATGGCGCTGAAGGCACACAAGGTGCGGATCATCGCGCCGATCCCGGGCAAGGGCTGCGTCGGCATCGAGGTGCCGAACGACCGCCGCGAGATCGTGTACCTCAAGGAGATCATCGCCGACGACAAGTTCACGAAGGCGTCGAAGAACAAGCTGACCGTCGCCCTCGGCAAGGACATCGAAGGGTTCCCGGTCGTGGCGGACCTCGCGAAGATGCCGCACCTGCTCGTCGCCGGTACGACCGGCTCGGGCAAGTCGGTGTCGGTGAACGCGATGATCACGAGCATCCTGTACAACGCGTCCCCGGACGACGTGCGGATGATCATGATCGACCCGAAGCAGCTCGAGTTCGCGATCTACAAGGACATCCCGCACCTGCTGCTGCCGGTCGTGACCGATCCGGCGCGCGCGGCGACCGCGCTGCAGTGGGCGGTGCAGGACATGGAGCGCCGGTACAAGCTCATGGCCGAGCTGCGCGTCCGCAACATCACGGGCTACAACAAGAAGCTCGCCGAGCTGCGGGCGGAGTACGACGACCTCGGGCCGGACGATCCGGCGATCGAGGACAAGCGCTTCGCGCCACTGCACGCGATGGATCCCGACGGTCGCCCGAGCCACCGCCGGATGTTCTATCTCGTCGTCGTCGTCGACGAATTCGCCGACCTCATGATGGTCGCCGGCAAGGAGGTCGAGATGGCCGTCGCGCGGCTCGCCCAGAAGGCGCGCGCCGCCGGCATCCACGTCATCCTCGCCACGCAGCGCCCCTCGGTCGACGTCATCACCGGTCTGATCAAGTCGAACTTCCCGACGCGGATGTCGTTCCGCCTGATGTCGGGCACCGACAGCCGCACGGTCCTCGACACCACCGGCGCCGAGAACCTGCTCGGCATGGGCGACATGCTCTTCCGTCCGCCGGGACGCAGCGATCTGGTGCGCGTGCACGGCGCCTATGTGGACGAGAAGGAGATCGAGCAGATCGCGGAGTTCCTGAAGGCGCAGCGGATGCCGGAGTACGACGAGTCGATCCTCGCCGAGCCGGAGTCCGACGGAGGCGACTCGGACGAGCCGGTCGACGAGCTCTATGACGAGGCGGTCGCGGCGGTGATCGAGGCCGGCTTCGCGTCGATCTCGAGCGTCCAGCGCAAACTGCGCATCGGCTACAACCGCTCGGCGCGCATGGTCGAAGAGATGGAGCGGCAGGGCGTCATCGGGCCCGCCACCGGCGGCAGCTCGCGCCGCGAGGTGCTCGTCGGGCGTGCGTACGCGGACATGGCGCCGTAGACTACGAGTCGCCTGCCCTCGAAGCCCCGACCCCCAGCAATGCGCGATACGTTCTGGACCCGCCGCGTCGCTGACGGGATCGGCGGCGTCAGCGAGGTGATGTTCCCCGGTGGGGACGACGGCGCGCCGGACTGGCGCGAGACGCAGATGGTCGAGCGGACGATGGAGTACCTCGGCATGCTGCCGACGCGCATGCGCCGGCTCGTGATGCTGATGTACGTCGCGATCGAGCTGTGCGCGCCGCTGCTCTTCGTCGGGCTCGGGCGGTTCTCGCGCATCTCGTTCGACCGTCGGGACCGCGCGATGCAGCGGTGGCGCCGCAGCCCGCTGCCGCATCACCGCCTGCTCGCCGACGCGCTCAAGGCCCAGCTGTGCATGATGTACCTGTCGCATCCGGCGGTGCAGGCGCACATCGGCGCGTTCAAGACGTACGCGGCCCCGAACGACCCGCTCAACCTGCCCGTGCGGCATGGGGTGCTGAGCGGTGACACGCCGAACGGGCTCGCGCCGGGGGTGTCATGATCCACGAGCTGGACGCGCTGCGGGACGGGTTCGAGATCGAGGCGGACGCGGTGGTCATCGGCACCGGCGCTGGCGGCGCGATCGCGGCCGCCAACCTCGCCGAGGCCGGGATGAAGGTCGTGTGTCTGGAGGCCGGCCCGCGGGTGCGCCCCGAGGACATGACCCGCGACGCGCCGAAGTTTCTCGCGAAGTACTTCTGGGACGGCGGGCTGCGCCTGCTCGAGGGCACCGCCCCGATCCCGTCGATGCAGGGCCGCTGCCTCGGCGGCAGCACGGTGTCGAACTCGGCGATCATGCTGAAGCTGCCGGACTACGTGCGGCAGGAGTGGATCGACGACGACGGGCTCACCCACCTGCGCGACGAGGCGTTCGATCGGGCGTTCGAGCGTGTGTTTCTCGAGACGAAGACGGCGCCGACGCCGATGGACGTGCAGGGGCCGCGTAACCTGATCATCCGCGACGCCCTCGAGGCGATGGGGATCGACAGCTACCCGCTGCCGCGCGCCGTCGACGGCTGCAAGGGGGCCGCGGACTGCATCGTCGGGTGCGCGTCGGGGGCCAAGCAATCGGTCGATCGATCGGTGCTGCCGCGGGCGATCGAACACGGCGCCGAGGTGTACACCTGCGCCCACGTCGACCGGATCACGATGGACGGCGACCGGGCGACGGGCGTCACGGGGCGTGTCGTCGATCCGGACGGGCGCCGGGACGTGGCTACGTTCACCGTGCGGGCGCCGCACGTCGTGGTCGCCGCGGGCGCGATGGGCACGCCGGTCATCCTGCAGATGAGCCGCATCAACCCGGGGCGCCAGGTCGGCAACAACCTCGAAGCACACGTCGCCGGCGGCGTGGTCGGCGTGACCCACGAGCCGCTGCACCCGTGGATCGGCGCGTCGCAGGGGTGGGGCGCCATCGATCCGAACACCCCGGGGCTGAAGTACGAGTCGCTGTGGGCCGACCCGAGCGTCATGCTCGTGAAGTGGGGCGGCGTCGGTCGCCCGTTCATGCGCCGGCTGCGCGACATCGACCACGCGACGGTCGGCGCGGTCGTGTACCGGGGCAAGACGTGGGGGTCGGTGCGACCGCGGCGCGACGGCTCACCGAAGATGAAGCTCTACATCAAGCGCAGCGACGCGCACGTCGTGCTCAAGGCGATGAAGCTGATGTCGGACGGGCTGCTGCGCTGCGGCGCGCGGTACGTGTTCCCCGGGCTGATGCCGGGAGTCGTCGAAGAGATGACCAGCGAGCGCGACACCGCCGCGATGCTCTCGCCGCGCCTGCACGCCGGCCACCTGCCGATGACCGGCAACCACGTGTTCTGCAGCTGCCGCATGACCGGCGACCCCCGCACCGGCGCCGTCGATCTCGACGGACGCGTGCGCGGCACGAAGGGCCTCTGGGTCTGCGACGCCAGCCTCTTCCCCAGCCCGAGCGCGGTGAACCCGCAGGCGACGGTGATGGCGATGAGTGATCTGATTTCGCGGGGGATCGGGGGGTTGGCGGCGTAGGGGGCCACCCCCAATGCTCCGCCACGAGCACCTGCTGAGAGCAGTCTCCCCTGCAGGGGGAGACCGTCGAGGGCGACAGCCCGAGACAGAGGGGGAGGACGCCACAGTGGTCTATGGCGCCTGTCCAACCTCTTCGTCGAACGGGACATCGGCGTTCTCCCTCCCTGCCCCGGGCTGTCGCCCGGGCCTGTCCCTCCCTGCAGGAGGGACGGCTTTTCATCGCCGATGTGGCGGAGCGTTCGGGGTGGTCTGGTT
>Ga0070729_10000286_pt1 | contig 120000 bp, 111 predicted proteins | sample tdDd472_FD_66725 | JGI IMG/M metagenome (GOLD analysis project Ga0070729, IMG submission 66725) | Marine sediment microbial communities from the Atlantic coast under amendment with organic carbon and nitrate - tdDd47.2 | ecosystem: Environmental > Aquatic > Marine > Coastal > Sediment...
CCGCTGAGAATGCGCCGCCATGAGGGCTATGATCATGGTTATTATTTCATGTCCACCTTTATGGAAGATCACCTGCGCCATCATGCGAGTATATTGAAATGAGTAGTTTGAGCGATATTCCCACCCCGTGTCTGGTCATTGATCGGCAGGCGATGGATGCCAACATTGCGCGTATGGATGCACATATCGAGTGCCTTGGCGTGAATTTGCGGCCCCATGTGAAGACGAATAAATCGATCGAGGTGTCGCGGTGGCTCACCGCGGCCCATTCGGGCGCAGTGACCGTCTCGACGCTGGCGGAGGCGCGCGCGTTTCTGGACGGCGGCTTTAGTGATATTCTTTATGCGGTGGGGATTACCGTGCCCAAACTGGCAGAGGTTGCCGATATACGCCAACAGGGTGCGGCGCTTAAAATCATTATGGACGATCCCGCGGTTGCCCGTCAGGTAACCGATTGGGCAAAAGACCAAGATATAACGCTGGAGTGTCTGGTTGAGGTCGATGTTGATGGCCACCGCGCCGGGCTAGAACCGAACGATCCCGCGCTTGTGGACTGTGCACGGATATTGAATGACGCGGAACATACAAATTTCTTGGGCCTCATGACCCATGCGGGTGCGTCCTACGACTGTCAGGGCGGGGAAGAACTACGCGCCATGGCCCAGCAAGAACATGACCGGATGATGGCGGCGGTTGGGGCTTTGTCAAAGGCGGGCATCGATTGCGAGATTGTGAGCATCGGGTCCACGCCCACCGCATTATTCGCCGAGGATGCAACAGGTATCACCGAAATCCGCGCGGGCATTTATGTGTTTGGGGACTTGGTGCAGGCGGGGCTTGGGACCTGTCAAATCTCAGATATCGCTTTGTCCTGCCTGACCAGTATTGTCGGCCATAAGCCCAAGCAAAACCGCTTGCTGGTGGATGCCGGCGGTTTGGCGCTGTCCAAGGACCTTGGCCGCGCCCCGGGTGGTCCTGATTATGGCTATGGGTTGGTGGTCGATATCGAAACCCGCACGCCCCTTGCAGGGCTTTATGTGGCTGGGGTTAATCAAGAACATGGGATGATAACAACGATTGATGGCAGCACCATTGATTTTGACCAGTTTCCCATAGGTTCGCGCTTGGCGGTCCTGCCCAATCATGCCTGCATGATGGCTGCTGCGCACGCTCACTATCATGTGGTGGATGGCAAAAACCTTGAAGTTGTCGGCGTGTGGCCCCGCGTCAATTACTGGTAGACCTCGCTTTCGCAGTCGACTGGGAAATTCACGGAGCGGGCAATAAAACAATAATCATGCGCTTTATCGTGTAGTTTATTGGCTTCGTCTGTCCGCGATTTGTCGGTGATTTTCACGCGCGGATGCAGCGTGACATTTTCAAACTGGCCCTTGCCGCCCTGTGCCACCACCATGACGCCGCTGGCTTTATCTTGATATTCTTCGACAATAATACCCGCTTCGGCGCAGAAATGCAGATACCAGAGCATATGACAGCCAGACAAGGATGCGACCAGCGTATCCTCAGGGTTATAACGGCTGGGATCACCGCGAAAGGCCGGGTCACTGGACCATAGGGCATCCGGCTTGCCCGCGGCAGAGACTGTATAGTCACGATCATAGGCCTTGTAATCGGCGGTGCCCTGGCCCTTGTTTCCTGTCCATGTGATGGTGGTTTCATAATTATGCGTGTGTGACATGATGTGCTCCTGCTGTGCTGCCTCAGCGATCATTATAGACCAGCCGGAAAATGCCCGCCACATAAAGCACAAGCTTTGCTTGCTATTGGGCGCCAACCCACCTATATGACGCCACAAGACTTCGGCCAAGAACCGGAAAATTAGCATCACCCAAACGCGCGGATAAGAACATGGATACCAAAAAGCTACGTAATATTGCGATCATCGCCCACGTTGACCACGGTAAAACGACCCTTGTAGACAGCCTGTTTCAACAGTGCGGGGCCGTCAAATCGCACCAATCCGTTGATGAACGCGCGATGGATAGCAATGACCTGGAACGCGAACGCGGCATTACAATCTTGGCGAAATGCACCAGTGTTGTTTGGAATGATACCCGCATCAATATTGTCGATACCCCGGGCCATGCCGATTTCGGCGGCGAGGTTGAACGTATCCTATCCATGATTGATGGCGTTGTGCTGCTTGTCGATGCGGCTGAAGGCCCCATGCCACAGACCAAGTTTGTGACCTCTAAAGCGCTTGCGCTGGGCCTGAAACCCATTGTGGTGGTTAATAAAATTGATAAGCCGGATGCGCGCCCGGACGAGGTATTGAACGAAGTCTTTGACCTGTTCGTACAGTTGGATGCCAATGATGAACAGCTTGATTTTCCGGTCTTATATTCCTCTGGCCGCGATGGCTGGGCGGTGCGTGAACTGGGCGAGCCACAGGAAAACCTGACCCCGCTTTTGGAAACGGTCCTTGAAGCGGTTCCAGTACCCGCGCCGATGCAGGATAAAAGCAATGTGGAAAAACCCTTTTCCATGTTGGTCTCCATGCAGGACCGCGATAATTTTGTCGGCCGGATATTGACCGGGCGGGTTGAAACAGGCCGGATTAAGATTAATGACCCGATGAAATCTATTCGCCCGGACGGCTCGACCCCGGATCAGGGTCGTATTTCCAAGCTGTTTTCCTTTGATGGACTGGAACGTAAAGCCATTACCGAAGCAGAAGCAGGCGACATTATCGCCATCGCAGGCATGGCGGGCACCACGGTTGGCGACACGATCGCTGCACCGGATGTTGAAGGCCCATTGTCGTCGATCCCGATTGATCCGCCGACTTTGGCCATGACGTTTTCAATCAATAATTCGCCGCTGGCGGGTCGTGAGGGCGATAAGGTGACCAGTCGTGTGATCCGTGACCGTCTGCTCCGTGAAGCAGAAGGCAACGTCGCGATCAAGATATCCGAAACCGAAGACCGCGACGCGTTCGAAGTGGCGGGTCGTGGCGAGCTGCAATTGGGCGTTTTAATTGAAACGATGCGCCGTGAAGGCTTCGAACTGTCGATCTCTCGTCCACGCGTTTTATTCCGTGAAAACGCGGAAACCGGTGATTTGGAAGAGCCTTACGAAGAGGTTTTTGTCGAGGTTGATGACGAATATTCCGGCGTTGTGGTTGAAAAAATGGCCAAACGTAAGGCGGAAATGACCGACATGCGCCCCGCTGGTGGTGGGAAGACCAAAATTACCTTTTCTGGGCCTTCAAGAGGCCTGATCGGCTATTTGGGCGAGTTTTTGACCGATACCCGTGGGACTGGGATCATGCACCGCTCGTTCGAGCGATATGGCCCGCATATGGGACCCATCCGTGGCCGCCGTCACGGGGTTTTGATTTCCAACGGTAACGGCAAAGCGGTTGCCTTTGCTTTGTTTAACCTGCAGGAACGTTCATCCATCATGATCGAACCGGGTGATGATGTTTACGAGGGCATGATTGTTGCCGAAAACAGCCGTGATAATGATCTGGACGTAAATCCGTTGAAGGCCAAGCAACTGACCAATATTCGGGCTGCTGGTAAGGACGAAGCGATTAAGCTGACCCCGCCGATGAAATTGGGTCTGGAAAAAGCCTTGGCCTATATCAATGATGATGAATTGGTTGAGGTTACACCGACATCTGTGCGCCTGCGCAAGCGTTTCTTGTGCCCGCACGAGCGCAAGAAAGAATCCCGCAAAGTTGCCAGTTAATCTGGCTGGATCACTGATCTAAGCGTCCAGCTTTTTGGCGACCAAAACCGCCATGACAGCACCGACAATCTGTGCGGCGATGAATGCTGATACATGATCTGGGCTGATGCCAGAGAAAGTATTGGTAAAGCTGCGGGCGATTGTCACCGCAGGGTTGGCAAAGCTGGTCGACGCTGTGAACCAATAGGCCGCGGAAATATACAGCCCCACGGAAAGGGCGACGGCCTCGGGTTTAGACTTCAAGACCAGAAGGATGGTGCTGACCAACCCGAATGTGGCTATAACCTCAGATAGCCACTGCGGTGCTCCGGTTCGGAGTTTTACCGAAGTTTGAATGATATCCTGATCAAACATGGCGTGGGCGGTCATCATGCCGACCAGTCCGCCCGCAACCTGTGCCGCGATGAAAAGCAGCGCTAATTGCAGGCCGATGTCTCGACGCAGCAATAAAGCCAGTGTCACTGCAGGATTGAAGTGCGCACCGGAAATGCCGCCGAATTTTAAAATAAGCACCACAAGGATGGCCCCTGTCGCCAGCGAATTCGCGAGCAACGCGACGGCGCTATTTCCCGCCGCCAAACTATCCCCCATAATACCAGAGCCAATAACAGTGGCGAGCAGAACGGCAGTCCCGAGAAATTCAGACAGCAGCTTTTGCGATGTGGAATAAGCGAGGCTTTGAGGACTCATGGTCGCATCCATTATGTCAGCCGATTTGGCCGATGCTGTTTAAAACAGCGCGGTTGGTTGGCATCCGTTCATGGGTCAGGAAATCCAGAATCCGTCGCCGCAAGATGTCATAGGCACTTTCGAAATGCGCCATCTGCATGGTTGTACTGCCATCAAATTTTGCCGGGTCTTCTAAACCCCAATGGGTTTGCAGCGGCGCGCCTGGCCAGACCGGGCAGACCTCATCATGGGCGCTGTCGCAGACGGTCACCACCAAATCCATTTTGGGCGCACCGGGGGCTGAAAATTCATCCCAGCTTTTTGAACGTAATTTGCTGGTGTCAAAGCGGCGCGATTCCAATAGTGTTTTTGCAATGGGATGGATCGTTCCCGTTGGACTGCTACCGGCGCTATAGGCGTGATAACGCCCCTCGCCAAGCCTGTTCATCAAACATTCCGCAAGAATGCTGCGCGCCGAATTACCAGTGCAAAGGAAGAGGATGTTTTTTTCTCTGTTCATTGTTCCACCTTGTCATGACTATATGACGAGATTATTCCGCTGATGCTTCATCTTCAAGTCAGTTTCTGCTAATGACTTTGAGTAGAGGGACACGAGGGGTATAGCAAATATGCGAGTCATCACGGGATTAACAATCGCGCTGGCAGGAATGTTGAGTGTGATTATTGCTGCGCGGGCGCAAGTGGTTGAGCTTGAACCCGATGCGTCTGTCAGTGTCGTGCGTGTCTTGGCGGGCGAATTGCCCTTGCGCGAAATCGGCGTGGATGCCGCCGTTGACGAGCGTCTTTATAAGTATTCTTCGCCTGATGGGCGGCAAAGTCATGTGTTGATCACGGATAAAGGTCAGGTATCGGCCAGATCAGGGGATATTGTCCTTGATATCCCAAAAGACAAAATCAAGTGGGTTGGGCTGGCGCGCCGCGATTGGGCGCTTGGAGTGTTGGATGGTCTGTCTTTGGATGTAGATTGGCGCCCACACCGTGGCGGAGACCGCTTGCTTGGGCTGTTAGAGGGTCATTTCCAAGATGGCCAATTGGATGTTCTTGGGGTTGATATATCATCAGGGGATGTGCGTAGAATAACGGAGGCCAGCGAAGGACTGCGGCAATTCGGGACCGTGCCGCAACCGCGCGCGGGAACACAGTCATCACTGATGATCGGTCTTTACGGGACGGATATTTGGCGGCTTCGCCCGGATATGGTTGTGCGTCAAGTCCGATCGCGCGGGGCATCACAGATAATAATTGATCTACCCATGACCGTAGATATGAGCTTCCCGCAATTTTCAATCGAGTTACGGCAGCTTTTGCAGAAAGCCCACGCTGGGGATATTGCGGTTTGGGTCCGACCAAGCACGCGCACGAAGATGACAATTGATGACTTGGCGCGCCTGTTTGCGGGTATTGGGGCATATAATGACCTTCATAGCGAAGGTGTCATTGCCGGCGTCTACCTGCCTTTTATCCCCCAAGATCCCGACCAGCAAATTCTGTCACCGGATACGCACCATTCTCGATTTATGAAAGCAGTGACTGATTTGCAGCTGGGGAATACTGGTGGTTTGATTATGGAATTGCCCTATGGGGTTTGGCAGGCAATGGATGCGGGACAAAAAGCCAGCCTAGAAAATGTCGCACAGATTGGTCTGGTTGTGTCTGAAGACGAAGCGTCCAGATTGATGCAGGCTAAGGAGCCGAGCTTGCCGTCCAGCCCCTCGATGTTGGGTGATGCCACAGATGGGGCGTTTGAAGCCCAAGATCAAATAGGTGAGGCCGAAAAAATAACTGAGACGGTTGCGCCAGGTTATCGCTTGGTCTTTAGGTCGCTGCGGCCCAAAGCATTCGCGCGCATGACCTTTGCGAGGGGTAATCCGGGTCGCCTGCATATCTATTTTCAGGGCGATCAAGCGGTTATTTTATTATTGGCTGCGCCCGCGCCGGCGCTAGGGGGAAATGGCTTCATTTTGGATTATTTGCAAAGCCCGATCACCGACGCGGAGAATTATTTAGGACGCGAAACAGCCATGTGGACACAGGCGAAAAAATATGAACCGACAGAGTTCGACTTTTCGCAGAAAAACGCTATATTCATGGGAAGTATCATCCTAGAGACGGACTAGTTTGGTTGAATGGCAGTCATTGGAGAGAACAGCAATCATGAGTGAGCAGCAGACAATTCTAGTCGTTGATGATGATGTATTGTTAAGCGAATTGATGGTTCATAAGCTTGTAGACGCAGGGTTTCAGGTTGTCACCGCCAGTGATGGCACGTCGGCGCTTGATCAGTTGCAGTCTTTAACACCCAGCGCCGTCGTTCTTGATGGCATGATGCCGGGAATGGACGGGTTTGATGTGTTGAAAGCCATCAAGCAAGATCCTGCGCTTGCCACCATCCCTGTTCTCATGTTGACCGCCAGAGGTCTTGGTAAGGATGTCATGACAGGCCTAAGTCTGGGTGCGGCCGACTATCTTGTTAAGCCATTCATGCCAGATGAACTGGTGGATAGAATTCGCGCTGTGATGGATAAGGATTAGGTTAAATTCGCAGTAATGACCCGGCTGGGGGAGCTATGGGGAAACTGAGACGCATACTTTTGGTTGAGGACGACCCGGACATGCGGGCGCTTAGCGTTTTTGCCTTGACGGACATCGGCGGCTTCAGCGTAGAGGCGTGTCAATTGGGCGAAGAGGCCATTCAAAAAGCACCCATTTTTGCCCCTGATCTCATCTTGTTGGACGTCGGACTACCTGATCTGGAGGGCCCAGCGGTTTTAGAGCGGATGCGTAAACTGGATAAGGTGGAGCGTGTGCCTATCATCTTTTTAACAGCAAAAGTTCTAAGAGAAGAACATAGCTTTTATATGTCTTGCGGTGCAGCGGCCATCATTACCAAGCCTTTTCGACCGCATGACCTGATTGATCAGATTTATAGCGTATGGAGGCAGGCCCATGCCGAATGAATTCAGCGATTGCGAACCATTGGTTCCAGACGATATTTTCGAAGACGCCCATGATCAGGAGTTCATCCGCCAGCAAATGGATGAATTACAGGAACGCTATAGACACAGCTTAAAATCACAAGTTATGGAAATTTCCCAAGCGTGGCGACGTTTAAGCTCGGCGGTGGAATGGACGGAAGAAATGGCGCAGCTTGTGTCCGTGACCATAGATAAAACACACCGCCTTGCTGGTTCAGCGGGCAGTTTTGGTTATGTCGCAACATCTGAATTGGCCGCGCCTATGGAATATGTCCTGCGTCATATTCTCGAGAATAAGACGTTTCCCGGGATAGAGCGCGCCCGACAAGTTGAAGTTTTGGTCAGTGAACTTGTGGCGAGTGTGGATGAGGAATCCGCCCTTCATTATGCCCGACCCGTCCCCGGTCGCAAACGCGGGACAGAGGCGGGGCGGGTTTATTTAATCAGTCGAGACTTGGAAGACGCTATGGGGATGGCGCGCCGCATTGGCCATTTTTCTTATGAGGTGACTGTTTTCGATGATCTAAATGCCGCCGCCCGTGCCATCGAAGAACAACCACCAGCAGCAACATTAGTCGACTTGACGGGGTTTGAAAAGCAGTCTGACGCCCTCGCCTTGGTGGAGCGTTACCAACCATATATGCCGGTTTTGATTGTGGTGGACGCAGACGATTTTGATACGCGCCTTATGGTGGCTAAGGCGGGAGGTAAGGGGTTTTTGCTTAAGCCAGTGGATGCTGAAGAGTTGCTGGTTTGGTTGGACAGGTTGACCGGGCGGGTGCCGGATAATCCATTTGAGGTCCTGATCATTGATGATGATGTGGCATTGGCTCAGTGTTATGCGGTGATTTTGGGCCAAGCGGGTATGCGCGCCGATGTGCTGGAACAGCCGCGCCATATTCTGGATGTCTTATCGGCAAGCCAGCCGGACATTATTTTGATCGATGTCTTTATGCGCGATATGTCGGGAATTGATTTGGCCAAGGTCATCCGGCAACAGCAGCATCTATTGGCGATTCCAATCATTTTTCTTGTCAGTTCTGACGATAAATCCCATCGTTATCAGGCGTTGATACATGGCGGCAATGACATCATTGAAAAACCTGTGACGCCGACCGAGCTGACCTTGGCGGTGGCAAACAGGGCGGCGCGTTCACGTTCGCTCCGTGCTGTGATGGAGCGTGACAGTCTGACCGGGCTGCTTAATCATCGCATGGTAAAGGAGCGCTTAGCACAAGAAGTTGATCGAGCGCACCGCCTGAACAGACCCTTGAGTTTTGTCTTGCTTGATCTGGATAATTTTAAGCAGGTCAATGATACGTACGGCCACGTGGCGGGTGATAATGTATTGAAATCATTAGCAAAATTTTTGCAGTCCCGCTTGCGAAAAACGGACATTATTGGCCGCTATGGGGGCGAAGAATTCGCTGTTGTTATGACTGATAGCAGCGAGGAGAATGCCATTCGTGTGATGAATGAGGTGCGCGAAGGATTTGGGGCCGTGGCCCATACCGCCGGGGATAAGTCATTCAATGTGACGCTCAGTTGTGGCGTGCGTGCCGTCGAGGATAAAGACGATACGCCGGAAACCATGCTGCTGATTGCTGACGAGCGCCTATATGCGGCGAAGGAATCCGGCCGCGATCGCGTGTGGGGCCGACATGGGGACAGCACGAATTGAGACGCTCAACCGCCAACATGTGATTTGCATAACCCTTATTTGAATTCAATCGTCACAAATACTTCAATTTTCTTTAGTCTGGCTGTCACATACGCCCTGCATGTAGGGCATATGATTATTGCACTCGTATTATTCGTTATTCTCACACTCGGCCTTTGCTTCAGTTTGATGGGGTGGATCGGTTCAAATATGCGCTAGCTGGCTTTTTCGGGATTCTTGCGAATTCAACTGGCCTTCATCTTTTTCCTATGCTTTTCTTTCATCATATGGATGAATAAAACAATAAGATTGGAAACAGCTATGATGCGTCGGATTCCTCAAACTTTGACGGTTTTGTTGACAGCAACCATGCTCAGCGCGTGCGGGCAGGCGAGCGACCCCATTGATAGATATGATATTATCATATCCGGGGGGCGTGTATTGGATGGCAGTGGGACACCAGCCTATGAGGGCGATGTGGCCATAGACGATGGCAAGATTGTCAAGATCGGCAATCTAGCAGGTGCCAAGGCTGATCACACGGTCAATGCAACAGGGCGCTTGATCGCGCCGGGCTTTATTGACCTGCATAGTCATGCGGATCGACAAATTCTTGATCAAAACCAAGTGATAAACAATTTGCACCAGGGCATTACCACTGTTCTGGCAGGGAATTGTGGTGGCTCGCCGCTTGATGTTGGCGACTTCGCAACGGCGTTGGACGCGCGCAAAACCACCATCAATATCGGGCTGTTGATTGGCCATAATACGGTGCGCAAAGCCGTGATGGCCCGTGATAACCGTGCCCCCAGCGCTGAGGAACAGGCGCAGATGCAACAATTGGTGGCAGACGCCATGGCAGAAGGGGCCTTTGGGATGTCCACCGGACTTAAATATATTCCCGGCGCCTTTGCCGAGACGGCCGAAGTTGTTGAACTGGCCAAGGTCGCAGGGTCCATGGGCGGTATTTATGCGAGCCACATGCGCGACGAGGGGTTGGGTCTGTTGGCCAGCGTTGAAGAAACCATCCATATCGGCGCGGCTGCGGGATTGCCCGTGCATATTTCCCATCACAAAGTGGTCGGGGCGCCGATGTGGGGCGCAAGCGTTCAATCGCTGGCGATGGTGGACGAGGCCCGTGCCAACGGCATACGCGTCACGCTGGATCAATACCCCTATTCAGCATCCAATACTGGCCTAAGCATCCTGATCCCGGCGTGGGCACTGGCGGGGACGCTGGATGATTTCAAGGCGCGGCTGCAGGACCCTGAGACCCGCAAGCGCATCAAGGACGGCATTATTGATAATATCGTGCGCGATCGGGGCGGGAATGATCCGCGCCGGGTTTATGTCTCTACGTTTGCCGCGCAACCTGAAATTGCCGGTAAGAATTTGGCTGAAATATCCATTCTTCGCGGGCGCACGGACAGTATTGCCGATGCGGCCGAGACATTGATGGAATTACATGTAGAGGGTGAAGATCGCGGCCGTGGCGTGTTTCATGCCATGGACGAAGATGACGTGCGGCGCATCATGCAATATCCCTATGTCAGTATTGCCACAGATGGCAACGCCACAACATTTGGCGCGGCCGTGCCGCACCCGCGTAATTACGGCACTTTTCCTAGGGTTTTAGGCCATTATTCGCGCGATGAAAGGGTGTTGGATATGGCCGAAGCGGTTCGCAAAATGACCTCGCTGCCAGCGATGATTATGGGCTTGGATGATCGCGGTTTGATCGCTGAGGGATATGTGGCGGATATTGTTTTGATCGACCCGGATAGCGTGATCGATAAGGCAACCTTTGAGGACCCACACCAATATGCTGAGGGGATTCCCACAGTCATTGTGCGGGGGCAGATTGTTCTGGAAAATGGCGCACGCACGGACGCCTATCCGGGTGGCTTACTGTATGGTCCGGCATATACTGGCCAGACGAACTAGCTGGTAAATTGTTCCATCAAGATCCGCTCAGCCAGATTGTGTTCATGGTCAAATAGCAGGTTGAGGCTGATGTCTTTAGCCACTTCGACTTTGACTTGAACAACGTCGCGCACCTCAAAGGCATCGGCCACCGCACTGATCGGGCGTTTTTCAGGCTCTTTAACCTGAAAGGCGATCTTGGATGTTTGCGGCAATAGGGCGCCGCGCCAGCGTCTAGGACGGAATGCACTGATGGGTGTCAGCGCTAAAAGATCAGCGCCGATGGGGACGATGGGGCCATGGGCAGACAGGTTGTAGGCCGTGCTTCCCGCGGGTGTAGCCACCAGCACGCCATCGCAAACAAGCTCGGGCAGGCGAACCTCCCCGTCCACGCGAATGGACAGTTTGGCGGCTTGGCGGGTTTCACGCAGAAGCGACACTTCATTGATCGCAAGGCTTTTGACGGTTTTGCCGCTGGCGGTTTTGGCGGTCATACGCAATGGATGCAATTTAACGGCTTCGGCCTTTTGCAGGCGTTTCAACAGGCCCGCCACCCGGTATTCATTCATCAAAAAGCCGACTGTCCCACGGTTCATACCGAAAATGGGCACGGGGCGGGAAATATATTTATGCAGGGTATGCAGCATAAAGCCATCGCCGCCGAGGGCGACAATGATGTCGGCTTCGGCTATGGGGACCGTTTTATAGCGGTCTTTAAGCCGCGCTTTGGCTTCGCGCGCGGACTTGACGCCGCTGCTGACGATGGCAATTTTTTTGTCCATAGAGCACTTATCCCCGTTAAGGGGCCGAGTATAATCAAATTAAGAGCTTCTGTCAGGTCCCACTTAACGGCGGCCTTTACGTTGGCTCGGATGGATTAGCCACCCGTGACACTCATATGTCGTTTAACCGCTGGTTGGCGCCCCGGACCGATGGCGAAATCATGACCTTTTGGTTTGCGGGTGATGGCCTCTGTGATGGCGGCACGCAGTTCTGTATCATTCGCACCGCTGCGAAGAACCGCGCGCAGGTCCTTATCGTCGTCTTGCCCCAAACACATGAATAATTGGCCGGTACAGGTCAGACGAACCCGATTGCACCCTTCGCAAAAATTTTGGCTTAGCGGCGTGATAAAACCCACACGCTGGCCCGTTTCGCCGACATCGAAATAGCGTGACGGGCCACCGGTTCGGTATGCTGAAGGCGTTAAGGTCCAGCGCGTTGAGAGGTCATCGCGTATGGCGGATACGGGCAGATATTGGTCTTCGCGGGCTTCAGTGATTTCACCCATGGGCATGGTTTCAATCAGTGTCAGGTCGACGCCCTTTTCGCCGCACCATTGGACCAGATGGTCAAATTCGCCTGCATTCACCTGTTTCAGCGCAACGGTATTTATTTTGATCTTTAAGCCCGCGTCTAGCGCGGCATCAATCCCCGCCATGACTTTATCGAACTTGCCGCGTCGTGTGATGCGCTCGAATGTGTCCTTGTCCAGCGTATCAAGCGACACATTGATCCGACGCACACCTGCATTCACCAGATCATTTGAATAACGATGTAATTGGCTGGCATTGGTGGTCAGCGTTAATTCGTCGAGCGCCCCCGCATCAATCTTCTGACCAAGGCCTTGGATCAATTCCATGATATCGCGGCGGACCAACGGTTCCCCGCCGGTGATACGAATTTTCCGAACGCCCATATCAATGAATGCACCACAAAGACGTTCCAGCTCTTCTAGGCTCAGGACCTCATTTTTCGGCAGAAAAGTCATGTCTTCTGACATGCAATACACACAGCGAAAATCGCAACGGTCCGTGACAGAAACACGTAAATAGGTGATGGTCCGCCCAAACGGGTCGATCATTTCAGGTTTGGCGACCGTATTGTTGGCAAGTCCGTGCATGTGTGATCCTATGAATTCTGATCTTCAATATATAGGCGTGAAATGGGGGTCTGGCCAGATGAAAAGGCTTTTCTTTTTGCCACAAACGCGCAATTCTTAAGGCCCATTTGGGAAATGATGTAGAGAACTGGATATTGGCAAATAAAAGGGGGAATAGGGGTGGCGACTAAGAAAAGCGAGATTATCTCGGTGCGTGAGCGCGTCAGCGATGCTGAATGGACGCTGCGGGTCGATTTGGCCGCGTGCTACCGTATGGTGGCCCATTATGGCTGGGAAGATCAGATATTCACCCATATTTCCGCTCGTGTGCCCGGCCCAGAACAGCATTTCCTGATCAATCCTTTTGGTATGTTTTTCGATGAAATCACTGCCTCTAGTCTCGTGAAGGTGGATCTTAGCGGGCAATTGGTGATGGAAAGCGATTATTTTGTTAATCCTGCGGGCTTTGTCATTCATGGCGCCATCCACGGGGCGCGCGAAGATGCGCACTGCGTTTTGCATACACACACACCTGCTGGCATGGCGGTCAGCGTACAGGAAGACGGGCTATTGCCCTTAACCCAATCGGCAATGTCAGTTTGCTCTGACCTTGCCTATCATGATTATGAAGGCATTGTTCTGGACGATGCAGAACGCCAACGCTTGTTGCCCAATGTGGGGGACAAAAACAATGTGATTCTGCGCAATCACGGGCTTTTGACGATGGGGAAGACGGTGGGCGATGCATTCCTGAGGATGTATTTTCTGGAAAAAGCCTGCCAGGCGCAGTTCATGGCGCAATCATCCGGCGGTAAATTGATTTACCCCAGCGAAGGTGTCCCGGAAAAGGTACAAATGCAGTCAGATCACGGCATGATCGGCGGCATGAGCCTCCTCAACTGGCAAGCGGTGTTGCGCAAAGCCGAGCGGATTGACCCGGGTTTCAAGGAATAATGCGCGGCAAAGGGGACAGCGCGTGAAGAAATTTGGAATCGGACAATCGCTTGCACGCCTAGAAGATGATCGCCTTCTGAAGGGCGAAGGGAAATTCACCGCAGACATAAACAGGGAAGATCAGGTTTATGGCTATGTGGTGCGCGCACCCTTTGCCAGCGGCTTTATCAAATCTATTGATCTCCAGGCGGCAAAGGCTGTGAAGGGTGTGCTGGAGATTTATACCTCGGTTGATCTGGATGGCAAAGTCGGGCCTATGCCGTGTTTGGCAACAATCCCCGGCAAGGACGGCGTGCCGCCCCGCGCGCCCGTTAATCATGTGCTGAGTGGGGACCGAATTCGCCACGTCGGCGAAGCGGTGGCCTATGTGGTGGCATCAAGTTTAAGCGCGGCAAAGGATGCCGCTGAACTGATCGATATTGACTATGAAGAGCTGGATGCGGTGGTCGATGTGGAATCTGCGATTGCTGACGACGCGCCCTTGGTGGCTGATGAAGCGCCGGGGAATATCAGTCTGGATTGGGAAGTTGGTGACAAGGAAGGCACGGACGAGGCCTTTAAGGAGGCTGATCATCTGGTCAAAATAAAAATCGTTAATAGCCGCGTCATCCCCAACGCGATCGAGCCACGTGCCGCGCTGGCAACCTATGATGATGATACGGGCTTTACGTTGGTTGCACCCTCACAAGGGGTATGGAGCATGCAGGCGGCGCTGGCCAATGCTATTTTTCACGTGCCACTTGATCGGATGCGTGTCGTCACCCATGACGTTGGCGGTGGTTTTGGCTCGAAGATATTTGTCTTCCGTGAATATGTCTTGGCGCTATTTGCTGCGCGTGAACTGGGTCGGCCAGTGAAATGGGTTGGGGATCGTTCTGAATCATTTTTTTCCGATCCCCATGGCCGCGATCATATCTCCACCGCCGAACTGGCGCTGGATAATACTGGGAAAATTCTGGGTTATCGGGTGCATACCTTGGCGGCCTTTGGGGCCTATCTTTCACAATTTGGGCCATATATTCCAACGGCGGCCGCGGTGCAGGTTTTGGGGGGCGTTTATAAAATTCCCTTCATCCATGTGGATGTTCAGGGGGTTTTGACCAATACGCCAGCCACCGATGCTTACCGTGGAGCTGGTCGGCCAGAGGCCGCCTATTTACTAGAGCGCACTATGGACGCGGCGGCGGTGCAGTTGGGGATTGGCCAAGATGAAATCAGGCGTCGCAATTTTATCCCCGAAAGCGCGATGCCTTATGAAAACGCCACGGGTGCGATATTCGATTCCGGTACGTTTGAGATCAATATGGATCGGGCGATGACCCAAGCCGACTGGGCGGGCTTTCCCGCGCGACGCAGCGCCAGCGAAGCCGCGGGCAAATTGCGTGGGATTGGCATGGCCTATTATATCGAATGTACGCTGGGCCCGCCTGTCGAAGAAGTCACGATGAATTTCCGCGACGATGGGCGGGTTGAAATGGTGGTGGGGACACAGACCAATGGGCAGGGGCATCTGACCACATTTGCTCAGGTGATCGCAGAGCGACTGGGTATTGATATCGAGAAAATTGATTTGCTACAGGGTGATACGGCCAAAAAGGCTGTGGGCGGCGGTACGGGTGGTTCGCGTTCGCTTCAGATGGTGGGCAGCGCAACACTGAACGCTTGTGATGCGGTGGTGGAAAAGGGAAAGGCTTTGGCGTCACACGTTCTAGACAGTGACCAGATATCTTTTTCTGACGGAGTGTTTCAGGCCAGCGGAACCAATCGCACGATTGCAATTATGGATTTGGCGGAACAAGCGCGCCGCCGCGATGACTGGCCAGAAGACCTGCAAAAAGAACTGACCAATGGTCTCGGCGTGACGGTGAGTTATAACCTGCAGGCCTCGACTTTTCCAAATGGCTGCCATATTTGCGAGGTGGAAGTGGACCCAGATACCGGCGTTGTTGAGGTCAAGACCTATCATGTGGTCGATGATGTCGGCATTGTCGTTAATCCGATGATTGTTGAAGGTCAGGTTCAAGGTGGCGTCGCGCAAGGCATCGGACAAGCGCTGATTGAATACAGTGTGTTTGAAGCAGGCAGTGGGCAGCTCTTAACTGGTAGTTTTATGGATTATGCTATGCCGCGCGCTGATGACATGCCGGATATCATATTTTCTTATAACGAAGTGCCCTGTACGACCAACCCCTTGGGGATTAAGGGGTGCGGCGAAGCAGGCACGATTGGTGCCGTACCATCCACCATGATCGCGATACAAGACGCGGTGCGCAGCGCCGGGGGTATGGGCGCTCGGCACGTGGATATGCCCGTGACGCCCTTTAAACTGTGGGGTGTATTAAACGGAGACCATCAAACTGCGGGCTAATCAGATATCAATGTCATCAATTAGGCGTTTTTGCATTTGTGACGCCGTACGGATCACTTCAATATTCGCCTTATAAGCGGTTTCGGCCAATTTCATATTGACGATTTCTGTGGCAAGTGACGTAGACCCCGAAAATTCAGCGGCACCTATGCTGGTGCTGCTAGGTTGCAGACCCGCACCGGGCCGCGGTGCCGGCGTTGAGCGATTGGGGTCATAGGTCGCACCGCCCTTTAAAGCATGAGATTCGCTATTTGTTTTAAGGTTGGACGAAAATGGTGCCGATTGCGCCCCAGCATGAACGATATTATTGGCGGCCACTTCCATGCGGGACGAGGCCGCAATCAGTCCGGATAATCCAACTTTTACCGCACTTATCATCATTTTTCCTATTCTTGGTCTATTTTGGGCCTATTCTAGGAACGCAAAGCCAAACTGAAAATTAACAATCACCGATTAATTATAGGCTAAAGGTCTGTATCAATTTTAACTAAAGCCTTATAACAAATAAAGCCTTTCCGCGAAAGGGTGGGAGAGCTTAAGCTTTTGATGGAAAAGTGCCGTTAGAATGAGTGATCGGGGTATGGCTGAGGCCGACGGACAAAAAAAGCAAATTGACAAGACGTCCGGGGCCAGTGTTTCGGGCCAGCCGCCAATTGTTTTGGTCGCACCGGCGGATAACGGTTTTTGGCCTGCACTGACAGCCGAAGCCGGCTTGCAAGTGCAAGTGATCGACGACATTGCTGACCTTACGACACGCATTCAGACCGCAGCGCCGCTGGTTTTAATGATTGATTTTTCCATCGATTCGGAAGGCCTCGCGGCTATTCGCGACGTATTGATTCTGAAAAATACGGAAACGTCTACCTTCGTGATTGCTCTTGTTGATACGCCCGCTCATGACCCGGATGACGCGAAAATGAATCGCGCCTTTGAATTCGGCGCACAGGATATTTTGGTTAAGGGTGATGGGCCGAAAATCTTGGCGCAACGCATTCGGTTCATTTACCGTCATGCTGTGGCCATCAGGCGATTAAGATCCAATGATCGAAATTTATTGGATGCGGTGCGTGAAGGTCAGGCGCATTGGCTTTGGGATATGGAACACGATCTCGTTTATATCTCTGATGCGATGCGGTTTTTGATTAAGGCTGGACCAGAAAAACGCCTGATCACTTTGGACGAATTCCTGGGGTATTTTTCACCCCAACAGCGCCAGTCGTTTGAGCGCGCCATTGGTAAAATTAAAGACGACAAAAAACCGACGCGCTTGTTCCAGATTTTCGCTGCCGGCCCGCTGAAGGGGGCGATTGAACATATCCTGCAAATTGAGCCATCGGAGGACGAGGCCCCGGGTGAGAGCAACATGGGGCGTCTGCGCGGCGTGGCGCGGCTGCGCGAAGATCAGGAAAAACACCGAAAACGCCTATTTGCCCGTGATCGCATGACTGGGCTGCCCAATCAGGAAGGCCTGATCACCGCCTTGGACAATGTATTGGCGATCCAGAATAAACGGGATGGTCAATTCGAAAGCGGTTTTGTTGGCCTGTTGGCTGTTGATATAGATCGTTTCAAACGTATCGCTGCGCTCTATGGACGCGAAGCCAGCGATGATGCCGTGCGTCAAATCGCTGCGCGTCTTAAGTCCTTCATCATTGAACCGGACAAGGCCGCGTCTGATGCCGCACGCCGCGGGGATAAATCACTTTTGGCACAAGCCCAAGCGGTTTACCTGTCATGTTTGGGCAGGGATGAGTTTGCCTTCCTGATGACGGGGTTGCGGCGGGTGGATGCTTCGGCCAAGTTGGCAGAAAAATTAGTCCAAGCTTTTCGGGCGCCCTTCAAACTGAGCGGCGAGGACGTTTATTTGACGGTGTCCATGGGTATTTCTATTGCGCCAGTTGACGGCGATAATGCCGAAGACTTGTTGAAACACGCGCGCGCCGCACTGTCCCACGCTAAAAGCCAACCTGCGTCGGGGTATCAGTTTTATTCCCCATCACTGGCTGCGAGCGAAAAAGAACGGCTGGATATGGAAACCATGCTGCGCCAAGTCCTCGCCGAAAATCGTCTGCGTATTCTTTATCAGCCGCAGGTCGAAATGGACACGGGCGTAATTATGGGGGTTGAGGCTTTGGTCCGCTGGGATCATCCCTCATTTTCTGCGATGGCCCCCGATGCCTTTGTGGCCGTGGCTGAGGAAGTCGGCTTGATCACGGAATTGGGGGAATGGGTGCTGCGCCAAGCAGTGAGCGATGCGCTTGCATGGAATGAGAAGGGCCAAGTCCTACAGATGAGCGTCAATATCTCGGCGGGCATGTTTAAGGACCGGAATTTCTATGATTTGATTGATAGCGTCCTGCGGGAAAGCAAGATTGAGCCAAGCCAATTGACGCTGGAGATTACTGAAGGGCTGGTTATGGCTGATATGGATGTGGCCGTTGAAATCATGAAGGTGCTGAAGGAGCGCGGCGTTAAAATGTCGCTGGATGACTTCGGGACAGGATATTCATCACTGAGCTATCTGAAAAATATGCCCTTCGATCACATTAAAATTGATCGCAGTTTTGTTCGCGACTTGGTCGAACACCCGCAGGGTGCGGCGATGGTTCGCGCCATTATGGAAATTGCCAAAACGCTGGATATCAATGTTGTCGCCGAGGGTGTGGAAACCGATGAACAGTTGAATATCTTGCGGGCAGAAGGGTGCACCCATTATCAAGGCTTCTTATGTTCCGGTCCGGTCGGGGCTGATGAGCTGTTATCTCTGGTTAATGAGAAAACAGGTTAGAGACTCTTTTACTAATTTCGAATAGACTGAGTCTTGTTGGAAGAACTCTGACAAGGAAGATAGAATATGCGAATTGATATTGTCTCAGATATTGTTTGTCCATGGTGTTTTGTTGGTAAACGGCGGCTTGAAAAAGTGCTGCAAATGCGCCCAGCAATGCGGCCAGAAATGAAATGGCGGCCTTTCACACTAAACCCCGATGTTCCCATAGAAGGTCGACCGTTTGCGGAGCATTATGCTCGTAAATTCGGCGGTGAAGAAGAAGCACAGCGGGTCTTGGCGACCATCCGACAGGGTGGTTTGGATGAAGGCATCGCGTTTCGCTTTGACCTTATTAAAACGGTTCCCCATACCCTGAAAGCGCAGCAACTTATTCGTTTGGCAGGTGAACATGGCGTACAAGACGCAGTGGGCGAATCGCTGTTTCGGGCTTATTTCCTAGAAGGTTTGGATATTGGCAGCACCGAGGTTTTGCAGCAGATCGCGGCAGCGGCTGGGGTCGATCACCCGGACCTTGAAACCGAATTTACAGAAGGTCTGAGTAAAAAAGTGGTGGAACGCGACATTGCGGTGGCCGTCGGCATGGGCGTCACTGTTGTGCCCACATTTCTGCTCAATCAGAAATATGCAATTACGGGCGTTCGTGAACCCTTTGAACTGCTGCAAATTTTAGACCGGGTTTATAACGAAGAATTGGCCAGTCGCGCCAATCCCACAGCCAGCGCACCACAGGCATCCAGCCTGTCTTGAACGCGCTGCCAACTGCCGAGCAAGACCAGCTTATGATCTGGACGCAGTTTGGCCCGGTGCGCGCGTTTTGATATATAGTCCACCAGCCCTGCTGGATTGGCAAAGCGGTCGCCCCGGAATTGAATGGTCATGCCCTTTGGCCCGGCATCAATTTTTTCAATCCCCGCCTTAAGCGCGTCTGACTTAATGGACAGAACTTGCAATAAATGCTCGACTTCTTCTGGCAAAGAGCCGAAGCGGTCGATCAATTCTGCGGCAAAACCTTCGATATCTTGTTTGTCGCGCAAGTCGCCCAAACGGCGATACAGCCCCATCCGCAAGTTGATATCGCGCACATAGCGTTCCGGAATTAACACACTGGCGCCAATATTGATCTGCGGGGACCATATGTCATCTTCTGTGCTTTCCAAGGCGCCGGTGCGTGCATTGGCAACCGCTTCTTCAAGCATTTGCTGGTACAGCTCCAGCCCGACCTCTTTGATATGACCGGACTGCTCTTCGCCGAGCAAGTTGCCAGCGCCCCTGATGTCCATATCGTGGCTGGCAAGAGTAAAGCCAGCGCCCAGAGTATCCAGTGATTGCAACACCTGAAGCCGCTTTTCCGCAGTGTCGGTCAGGCGTTTGTTGGGGGGCACAGTCAGATAGGCATAGGCGCGCAATTTGGACCGGCCGACGCGACCGCGCAGTTGATATAGTTGCGCCAGACCATACATATCGGCGCGGTAAACAATCATGGTGTTCACACGGGGCAGGTCCAGCCCCGATTCGATAATTGTGGTCGCCAGCAGGACCTCATATTTACCATCATAGAATGCATTCATCGTGTCTTCAATTTCACCCGGTGTCATGCGTCCATGGGCGACTGTAAAGCGCACCTCCGGCACGTGTTCCTTCAAAAATGCGGCGGCTTCGTCAATATCGGCAATGCGCGGACAAACAAAAAAGCTTTGCCCACCACGATAATGCTCCCGCAGCAGCGCCTCGCGGATAACAATTTCGTCAAAGGGCGCGACAAAGGTGCGCACGGCCAAGCGATCCACCGGCGGCGAGGCAATAATGGACAAGTCGCGAATGCCGCTCATGGCCAGTTGCAGGGTCCGTGGTATGGGCGTTGCGGTCAGGGTCAAGACATGCACGTCCGCTTTCATCTGTTTCAGGCGTTCTTTGTGTGCCACGCCAAAATGCTGCTCTTCATCAATGATCAGCAATCCCAGTTGCGAAAACTTGACGCTTTTCGAGAGTAGTGCATGGGTGCCGATCACAATGTCGACTTGACCCGATTTTAAGCCATCTTTGACTTGATTGGCGTCTTTGGTCGTGATCAGGCGAGACAACTGTTCGACCCGGATGGGTAGGCCCCGGAACCGTTCGCGGAATGTTGCTGTGTGCTGTCGTGCCAGCAGTGTTGTGGGCACCACAACGCCCACTTGCAGGCCGTTCATCGCCGCAATAAAGGCGGCGCGCAGGGCAACTTCGGTTTTGCCAAATCCCACATCGCCACACACCAGCCGATCCATGCTGCGACCACGCCCCAGATCCGCGATGACATCATCAATAGCACGGGCTTGGTCTTCGGTTTCTGGATATGGGAAACGCGCACAGAATTCCGCATACATACCTTCGGGCGGTTGGGCCTTGGCCGCGGCGACCAGTTCGCGGTTTGCCGCCACCTTGATCAGTTCGCCGGCCATTTCGCGGATGCGTTCTTTTAGCTTCGCGTGTCGGGTTTGCCAGCCTGTACCCCCCAGCTTATCAAGACTGACATCCGCCCCTTCTGCACCGAAGCGTGACAACATTTCGATATTTTCCACGGGCAAATACAGTCTGTCGCCGCCCTGATAACTCAGTAGTAAGCAATCGTGGGGTGCGCCAACCACATCAATGGTTTTTAGGCCTTCAAACCGTCCGATCCCGTGGTTGATATGCACCACCAAATCACCGGGGGCGAGGCTGGCGGCCTCAGTGATGAAATTATCCGCCTTGCGGGCGCGTTTTGATTTGCGGATAAGGCGGTCACCCAGCAAATCCGTTTCGGTAATCAGCGCCAGATCATCCGTCTCGAAGCCATGTTCTAAAGCCAGAACCACCAGACCGATGCTATTTTTGTCTAGCCTTTGATGTTGCGACCAACTGTCGATCATTTGTGCTTGTTTCATGCCATGATCGGCAAGGACCCCGCCCATGCGATCACGCGCACCGCCTGAATAGCTGGCAAATATGACGGTTTTCCCGGCCTTTTGCAGGGTGATGACATGTTGGCGCAGGGTGTCATATATATTTGTTTTTTGCGCAGTGTCGGGGTTGGCCGCTTGCGCCCGCTCCGGTGCAAAATCACGACCCAGTTTGGCCCCGAAATTGACTGTTGTCGCATCAGCCTCGGCCAGAAATGGGCTGATTTGGTGCACGGCCAAGGGTGCGGTAAGCCTATCCCAGTCGTCTTCGGTCAAATACATGCGCTCTGGCGGCAGGGGTTTATAAGGCGTGGTGTAAAGACTGGTGGTGTCGGCGTTTTCTTTGCGCGCGGCGTAATAATCCTGGATGTCTTTGTGCCGCTCAGCCCTCGCATCATCGGTGTGATGATCAACAAGCGTTAGGGCGTCGCCGGTATAGTCGAACATTGTTTCCATATCTGTGTGAAACAGCGCCAACCAATGTTCCATGCCATGATAATGGCGTCCGGTGGAAACAGCCTCATACAGCGGATCATCGTCGAGGACCGTGCCAAAAATTTCGCGGTACCCGGCGCGAAAACGGCTGATCGAGTCTTCATTCAATAGAAATTCACTCACCGGCAGTAAGCGTATTTGGTCTATTTTGGTGTCGCTGCGCTGGCTGAGCGGGTCAAAGGTGCGGATGCTGTCCACCTCGTCGCCAAACAGGTCCAGGCGCAGGGGGTGTGCAGATTCGGGCGGAAAAACATCGATTAAACTGCCCCGTAGGGCGTATTCACCCGTCTCCATCACTTGGTCGGTGCGCTGATAGCCGCTTGCTTGCAACACCGCCATCAGGTGTTGCTCGTTCACACGGTCGCCGACACGCGCGCTCCAACTGGCGCCCTCGAACATGCTGCGTGGTGGCAGCTTTTGTAGAGCTGCGTTTATGGTGGTTAAAATGACCAAAGGTCTGCGCTCAGCCTGTGGGCGTTTATGCCATTCTAAAATATGATAAAGCCCAGACAGGCGCTCCGCTGAAATGGAGGCTTTGGGGGACACCCGGTCATAGGGCAGGCAGTCCCACGCGGGAATGTTGATGACCTCTATATCGCGGCCAAAAAAGGCCAGCGCATCGCTTATGGCCTGCAAACGCATATCATCGGTGGTGATATGCAATAACGGGCGTGGTCGCGCCGATTGCGTCAGACCACGTGCAAGATCCGCCAGCATGATGGCATCAAACCCTTCGGCAACGCCGGTGAGCGTCAGCGATTGGTCACTTGAAAGTATTTTTGTAAGATCAGTCATAGGGCGGGGTTTAACCGTCGGACCCATCGCGGGGCAGGTGGTCTAGCTGCATCATCTGGGCCATGAGCGTCGTTCGATATTTTTCTGGCAGGGGCGTTTTCCCTGTGATCCATTCAAGCACTTCCTGTTCTTGTTCTTCGAGCAGCGCTTCAAACCACGCGCACTGATCATGGTCCAACATGTCCAGATTTTGATCGACAAAATGACCGATGATGAGATCGCCTTCTTTGGTGCCGCGGTGCCACGCGCGGAACCGTAACCGTTTGCGGCGCGCGATAAGATCACTTTCTATGCTTTTCATTTTTTACTCCAACGCCAAAAAGGCCTGATGGGGCGATATACCCCCCTCATCAGACCTCGAATGTGCGGCGGTTCATAACTGTCCCTTGCCTTGTGCGCACCATAAGGTAATCTTTTTCTGCATTAAAGGGGAATTCATGCGGCCAGAAATATTATTCAGTTTGTTCGGCGATGTTGCGCGCTTGCCCGGTGTGGGGCCACGCACGCGCGACCATTTCGCCCGGCTGGCGGGCCGCGGTGCAGACGGGGCGCGGGTGGTGGACCTGTTGTGGCATTTGCCCACGGGCTTGATCGATCGGCGTTGGCGACCGAGCATAGAAGAATTGAAAGACGGGGCGATGGCGACGCTGGATGTGCGCGTGGCAAAGCATATCAAGGCACCGAATAAGCGCGCGCCGTATAGGGTGGAGTGTTTTGACGACAGCGGTAAAATCACGCTGGTTTTTTTTCACGCCCACGAGAAATATTTACGCGCGCAATTGCCCGAAGGCGAGGCCAGGATCATCTCCGGGCGTGTGGAACGCTTTGGCGCCAACCTGCAGATGAGCCACCCAGACTTTATCGTAAAGCCAGAGGACGCCGAGAGCTTGCCCCTGTTACAGCCGATTTACCCCCTGACACAAGGGATCAGTCAAAAAATCCTGCTTAAGGCCATCACCGCTGCGCTTGAGGGTCTGCCAGACCTGCCGGAATGGCAGCGGGGTGATTGGCTGGGTCAGCAAAAATGGCGCAGTTGGAAGGATAGCCTGTTGCTGGCGCATCACCCTCAGGGGCAAGAGGAATTGGAGCCAACATCCCCGGCACGGGCGCGCTTGGCCTATGATGAATTGTTTGCCAACCAGCTGGCAGTGTTTCTGGTGCGACGGTCCACCCGGCGCAAGCGTGGCCGTGCGCTTGTGGGCACGGGTGTTTTGCGCCAGCACACGTTGGAATTATTGCCTTATGAGTTGACCTTGGACCAGCGCGCTGCCTTGGCCGAGATTGATGATGATATGGCCAGCGATACGGCTATGTTGCGTTTGATGCAGGGTGATGTGGGCAGCGGTAAAACCATTGTCGCCTTTTTAGCGGCGCTCAGGGCCATTGAATCGGGTACGCAAGCCGCCATCCTTGCCCCGACGGAGATTCTTGCGCGCCAGCACCGTGATGGCCTTTCAGAACTGTGCGATAAGCTGGGCATCAACATGTGTTTTCTGGCTGGGCGGCATAAGGGCAAGGCGCGGCAGGAAAAATTAACCGCTATAAAGTCCGGTGAAATTGACTTGATCATTGGCACCCATGCCCTGTTTCAAGAGGGGGTGGATTACCATGATCTTGGTCTTGCGGTGGTGGACGAACAGCACAGATTTGGTGTTTACCAGCGCCTTGCCATCGCCGCCAAGGGCAAGACCCAGCCAGACATGTTGGTGATGACCGCAACGCCGATCCCACGCACGCTGTCCTTGACCATTTATGGCGATATGGATGTCTCGGTCATTCGTGAAAAGCCCCCGGGTCGGCAGCCCATTAAAACCAATGTGATCAGCCTGAGCCGTTTGGATGAGGTAGCATCAGGACTGGGCCGCGCGCTGGGTAAGGGCGAGCGCGTTTATTGGGTCTGCCCGCTGGTGGAGGAATCGGAAAAATTAGACCTTGCTGCCGCCGAGGAGCGCTATGCCCATTTGCAACAGATATATGGCGACGATGTTGGCTTGGTCCATGGCCGGATGAAAGCCGCAGAAAAAGACGCCGTGATGGCGGATTTTCAAGCGGGAAAGCATAAGATACTGGTGGCCACCACGGTCATCGAGGTTGGCGTCGATGTGGCCGAGGCCAGCATCATGGTGATTGAACATGCTGAGCGATTTGGCCTTGCGCAATTGCACCAGTTGCGGGGGCGGGTGGGGCGCGGGGATCGGCCATCCAGCTGCGTGTTGTTGCGCGATGATAACCCCGGTGACGTCGCGCGCGCGCGGCTTCGGATCATGCGTGAAACCGACGATGGCTTTATCATTGCCGAGGAGGATTTGCGACTAAGAGGCGCGGGGGAAGTGCTCGGCACCCGTCAGTCAGGCCTGCCGATATTCCGTGTCGCCGATCTGGCGATCCATGCCGACTTATTGGCCGCTGCTCGTGATGATGCAAAGCTCTATCTGGAAGAAGACCCGGATATGAAAAGCGACCGCGCAGCGGCTATTCGCATACTGCTGTACTTGTTCGAGCGCGAAGAAGGTGTGCGGCTGTTAAGTTCTGGCTGACTGGTTAAATTTCGCGGCGATAAATTCGGTAGGTCTTGTATATTTTGGCACCCGCTTGCTCCAATATATTGCGCATTGGCATATTGTCTTCAAGAATCCAGCCCAGTTCCGCCCGCTGTGCACCGCCATTTTTTTCAATATTCACGCGAATAAGGTTGATCAGCAGGATCGCCATAAGCGCGCCGTGTTTGGTGCTTTGATAGTCCTTTTTGATGCCCAGCAGCGGCACCCGCACCACATGTTCATCATCGCGCAACATGCGCCATAAAAGCTTGATCCAGCCAAAGGGAAAAAGCCTGCCATCAAGGTCGCGGATATGGGTGTTGATATCGGGTATGCAGACCATGAAGGCCGCTGGTTTTCCGTCATATTCGGCGATCATGGCGCGGTGCGGTTTAATCAATGGCTTCAGGGATTTGGCCGCATGTAGGCCTTCGTTTTTGGTGAAGGGGAGGAAGCCCCAATTGTCGCTCCATGCGTCATTGAAAATATCAAAGACCACATCCAATTCGGCCTCGTAATTTTTCATGTCTATTGGACGGATGTTGATGGCCTTGTTTCGCTCTGCCAGTGCGATCACGCGCAGGAATTTATCTGGCCAGGGCACCAGTGCCGTGACGAAATAGGCATACAGGTCTTTTTGTTTTTCAAACCCGCGGGCCTCCACCATCCGTTGATAATAGGGCCGCGCGTGGCCCATCATGATCATGGGCGGGTCATTAAAACCATCGACCAGCAAACCGCATTCTTCGTTGATCGACAGATTGTATGGCCCAGACATGGCTGTCATGCCTTTGGACTTTAACCAATCGGTGGCAGTTGTGAGCAGGGCGTCCGCCACCTCGTCATCATCAAAGCATTCAAATAGCCCGAAATGGCCCAGATCTGGGTCAATTTTTTCCAGCGACAGTTGATCAATCTGTGCTGAAATGCGCCCAACGGGTTTATCCCCGCGCCATGCAATCCAATAGCACGCCTCGCCATGTTCGAACCATGGGTTTTTATCTGGTGATAAAACATCCATGCGTTCAATCGCCAGGGGCTGAATGAAATGCGGATCATCCTTATAAATATCGCGGGTCAGGGCAATGAAGGTTTTAAGATCAGATTTAGTGTCAACTTTTCGAATATCGATATTGCTGCCCATAAATCCCCCGGCGTGCGCCCTTAGGCGTTCTTATCTTTTCTTCTAGCGCGTGGATTATCGGGGCCCAGCCCACCGGAATATTCCATCACCCATGGGTAGCGCTCGGCTTCGGCTTCATCATAGCCAAGGTTAAAGACGGTGGCCGATTTGTTGGGGCGGTCTTTGCGCTCGTAATAAGTGCCAAAGAGATGGTCCCACCAGAAATTGGTAATACCAAAATTGCCATCTTCATCATGGAAGTGATGCGCCATATGCTGTTTCTTGATGTGATCCAGCCATTTGTATTTCGGCTTGTAGGACAAATGCTGAATACAGTGCGCAAACTCGTAAAAACAGGTTGTGAACATGCCAGCGGCCAGTGCTGCGGCTGCGCCGGTCCATCCATCCAGCAGATAACCAATGGGTAGGGACACCATCGCGATCGTTGGCAGAGTCGTATACAGTGCGCCGAATAAAATTTTCAGATCGTGCGGGTCTTGGTGGTGATCATAATGAATGCGTTTCCACACCCGCGCCGTGATTTTCATGCGGTAAAAGACCCGACCATGTAGAACCCAGCGGTGCAGGCTGTACCAAATCAAAGGATAGAAGAAGATCACGATACCTGCGGCAATGGCGCTGGGAACCCAGACAGTTGCGGTCATAACCGCATAGATGGTTGCCGCAATGCCAATAAGGATATAGGCGATGATGGCGTAATATTGGAAATAGGCTGCCACCAGTTCTTTGAAGGTCATTTTATCTAGGTGATAGGCTCTGTCCGACCAAAATCCGATTTTCGCAAGCATCTTGCTCTCCGCCGTTTTCCCGACAATATGGGAATTGCTTTCCTGCCTTGATCACTACTCCCAACCACATCATTGTTTATGTCATGTGGCGGGAAACTGCAACCAATGTTCTTGATATTCGGGTGCCAGACTATCAGCGAGATTTGGCAAAAATACGGCCGATCGGTCCAAGGGCTGTGCGGTCGCTATCGCTCAGGCCAAAGCGGATCACCATGAGGATCGTCGCCAAAACGCCTGTGATGGACAGGATGCCAGCAAAAATATTGCCATAAGGGGCGACAAAGATCAGGGCAACAAGGGTGATCAGTGACCCCGCTAGGCTGAAAAAAATCGGTTTGATCAACTGTCGATTAAACGGGTTGAGCCGATACAGAAATATAGCTTGTCCCAAAGACAGCAAGGACACAACATTCAGGCCCGCAGCGGCGGCGATGGCAGCGCCCACAGGCCCCATATGCGGAACCAGGGATAGCTGCAATAGCACCAAGGTGATAATACCCAACACGCCGTTGAGCAAGGGAAGAGCCTTATGCCCCAACATTTCCACAATGGCAGAGGACGGCCCGCTGGCGCCTTCGATCATCCGCCCGGTGGCCAGCACAATGAGCACCCAACCTGCAAAGGGCACATCCATGGAAAACAGTGTGAGAATTTCATGGCGCAGCGCCATCACCAAGAAACCGATGGGAATGACCAAAGCCAGCGTAAGGCGCAGCGACAGCGCATACATGTCCCGCAACTGATCATATTGGCCATTGGCCAATTTATGTGCCGCAAAGGGGGCGAGAACATATTCGAAGCTCTGACGGAAGACCTGCAGCAGGCTGGCGATCTTTCGCGCCACGCCAAAGATCGCGGCGGCCACTGCACCTGCCGCGCCGGACAATAACATATTCAAAAGAAGCATCGGCAGTTCTGAATTCAGCTTTTTGACTAAGTTTGCGGGCATCATATGGGCTGAAAAGGACAGGATTTCAGCGGCATTGGATACAGCCCCAGCGCGGAGATCATAATGTTGCAAAACCAGTCTTAGGGCTAAGATGCTGGCCAAGGCCACAGATAACAGATGAGCATAAAAAAGGCCGAAACTGGCATAGCCCAAATAAAAGAAGCCGACGCCCGCCAGCAAACGCAGGCCCTGTTCATAGAAAATCCGTATTCGGATTTCCGGCCCAAAGGCGCGTTTGGCGCGGATACTGGCAGTCAAGACCTCGACCATCACCCAGAAAGGCAAGACCCAAGCATAGATGCGGATGATTTGCGCCAAATGTGGGGCTTCCCGCTCAGCGGCGTTGAATAGCCCCGCAATTTGCGGCGCGAACAGGGTGATTAGTAAGGCAATAACAAGGCCCGCAGAAAGGCTGACGGTGATGGCCAGACGGACAATCGAGCCTGCATGGGCATCAGATTCGGCTCTGGGAATGAACCGCTGAAGGCTGGTGGTCATGGCAAATTCACAAACAGCCGTCAGAACCCGCAGCGCCGCCCATAGGGCAAAGAAAATTCCCAGCGTCGGAGCACCATAAAGCCAGGCAAACACGGGCAGGCTGACAGCTTCAGCCAGCGCGCCTAAACGCCCTAAAAAAGCTAAACTGGCACCTTTGGTTAGCTCGCTATTGTGGTTGCCCTTGTCAGACATAGGGGGGTTATTCCTCGGAAAAGAAGAGCAGCGCTAGCCCAACGCTCGCAAAGAGCAGTAGCGGCGCGCCCGCCGCCATTAATGGTGGGGCAACGCCAAATTGGCCCATCGCAATCATGAAATTATCTGCGACGAAAAAAGCAAAGCCGAGCGCCATACCAATGACCGCACGCATCAATAATGCCCCTGCGCGGTGGACACCAAAGGCTGTCACAGCGCCCAGAAGCGGCATCAAAAGGGTGGCGAGAACGCTTGTGAACTTATGGTAGAGTGATGAGACAAGCCCGTCCGTATTTCCGCCGCTTGCCCTTAGGTTTTGGATGGCGGTCTGCAACTCGCCGACTGTCAGAAAACTTGGATTAAGCGACGATGATAAAACCCGGTCAGGAGGGATTGAAAACGGTGCGGGCAGGGTGTCATAGCTTGTCATTTCGTGGGTCGTCACATCAAAGTTTCTAGCTTCATAAAGAACCCATTGGCCATCCAGCCATGTGGCAAAGTCCGCTCGCAGAACTGATGTGACCCGGCGCTCATGATCACGCGCATAAACACTGACGCGATCAAGGATGACCAGCGCGCCATTGCGGGTCATAGCGCCTGCGATCACCAGCAAATTATCCTCGATCATCTTAGGGTTGGCAGTATATTCAGGGGCCGGGCCAAGATTTACCGCATAGGCGTTGTCCTGCCAATATTGTAATTCCATTGAATTTTCCGCCACCACATCATTATTAAACCAAAAGTGAAGCCCAGAAATCATCAGGCAGGGAACCAGCAACGGAAATAAAATCCTGTGCGCGGACAGGCCCGAGGCCTTCATAATGATGATTTCGCTGTGCTGATTGAGCGTCGCCAGCGTGATCAGGGTGGCCAGCAGAGCTGAAAATGGAGTGAATTGCGAGATAAGCTGCGGCGCACGGAGTTGCAAATAGAGCAAAATTTCTCGATAGCTTGCCCCCTCGGCAGCGAGAATCTTATCGCTGACCGCCAGCAAATCCAGCATTTGCAGGACCGTCACCAAGCCTATAAGCATCGCTAAAAAGCGAATGCTGTATGTTTTTGCTACGTAAAGACCAAGAGTCCATGAGGGCAGGAAAAAACGCCTTATTCGCCGGGAGATGGGCGTATTCGCGGTGCTGCGGGCGACGTTCATTCGACGACCTTTCGGAGACGGCGCAGAATTGGCGCGGTGATCGCGGACCAGATGCGATCAAGCCAACTCAAGGGGTCATAGCCCACCTGCCATGTGCGCGCGGAAAATAACCACGCGCTGATCAGACCATAAATTGCGAACAGGGGCCAATAGGTTTGATAGGGTGAAAAGCCACCGGTTGCGACCAAAACCTCGCAGACTTCGATCAGTTCATTGAATAAAATCACCAGTGCCAAACCGACCGCGATGCCCCATGATCGTGACGCGCGGTGACTGGTTATGCCCATGGGAATTGCCAAAAGCGGTAACATGAAAAATACCAGCGTATGTGATAGCCGCCAGTGAAAATTGGCGCGGAACATATTCCGATTCTCAAGACTCACATCAGGATTGTCCATTTGGGTATAAAGTTCATCTGCGGTCATCTCTAGATATTGGCTGCCGCGGTCACGAAAAGCTGAAAAACTCGGTAAATCGAGTGTAATATCCTGGCTATCGAAGCTCAGCGTGCGAAAACGTCCATTTTGCGCATTCTGAGTGATTAAACTGCCATCAAATAGTCTGAGGACGACGGTTTGGCGGTCCTCGGTCGCAAAAAAAGTACCCCGGTTGGCAGATATAGACACCTTGCGCCCGTCTTCCAATGTGCGCTCCAGGAAAATACCCACCAAGTTACGCCCATTGGCTTGGCTTTCATCAACGCGCAAGATCATATCGTCGCCCAATTGGGCATATTCGCCGACGCGGATACTGGCGCCCAGCGCGCCGCTTCGCAAATCAAATTCAAGGTTGCGGTAGGTATAGTCGGCTAACGGTTGGATATAGCCCATCAAGACCACATTCACCGCAGCAAAAACCGCGCTTAGGATGAATAAGGGCCGGGCCAGTCGTGCCAGACTTATCCCGCTGGCCTGAATGGCATCCAACTCGCTGCCTAAAGACAATTTCCGGAACGCAAGAAGAATGCCCAGAAACATGCCGATTGGCAGGGCTAGTCCCAAATAATGCGGTAAAAGGGTGGCCAACATACGGAAGACCACATCGACCGGGCCGCCTTGGTTAATGACGAAGTCAAACAGTCGCAGCATACGTTCTAAAACCAACAGCAAGGCCGCGACCCCCAGCGTCATCCAGAACGGGGTCATGGTTTCACGTATGATATATTTGTCTAAACGATCAAACACAGGCGCATCCCATTTATGTGTTTTATCTATAGCGGGTTACGAATTGCAGCGCCATGATTTAGGGCGCGGCGTAGAGCAAAAAAATGGCGCAGGAATCAAAATATGGCTTTGTTTACAACATATTTCCGCCAATTTTGGGGATTTATATTGCGAACAGCGCCCTAATGTATCACATAACGGCAGGGCATAATGTATTACGTAACGTCACGGTATGAATGTATTGAGCGCGGCAACCTGACGACGCGCGTGAGTATTAAAGGAATATGTGGTGAATAAGAGCAAAGCAGTAAACCCATTTTTGGCACATTCTGGCTTGGCACATTCTGGACTGAAAGCTGCGTTGCTCGGCGTGGGCGCTTTGGCGATATTACCATTGCAATCGGCGGGCGCGACTGATGTTGATCAAGACGCCGCAGAGAGCCTGTTTAATCTTGGCAGCCGTGATTATCACGGGGATGATGCCAGTGAAGCGGTTGCGGGCTCGGTTGTTCCCGATGTAGATATGGCAACACAAAATTTAGCGTGTGCGGACCGGACGTCTGCGGACCCACGCATCATGGTGCGTGTGCAGGGTATCCAGTCGGACGAAGGCAATATCCGCGTGCAAATTTATGGCGACAACCCGGATGACTTTTTGCAATCAGGTAAAAAAGTTACCCGTGTGGATGTGCCGTCCAGCGAGGGCGAGCTGGAAGTTTGTCTGGAACTGCCCGCGCAGGGAACCTATGCGATGGCGGTTTTGCATGATCGCAATGCCAATGGCCGCGTTGATATTTTAAGCGAGGGCTTTGGTTTTTCAAATAACCCAAGTCTCGGCTTTTCGCCGCCGGACCATGACGAAACAGCCTTTGTCGTAGACGCTGGGGTTGGCGAGCTGCAGGTGGCGTTAACCTATATTATTGATGTAGAAGAAAAAGATCGCCGCCGCCGCCGTCGTCGCTAGAACGTTTGGTCCTCAGCGTAGGGCCACATTCTTGTGAATAATAGCCGAATGGCGTTGATTTGCGGGGGGGCGCGCTTTATACACGCTGCATTGACCGGGGCAAACCCCGGCGCTGATATCGAAAACCGGAACCAATTGGCACGCCACATGGAAAAGACCAAACATCACCCCCGTATCGCGGTGCTTTCCAACAAGCTCAGCACGGCCAATATAAAGCATTTCTCGAAAGTGCGTGATGTGATTGCCAATACCCGCAATGTGATCCATTTTGAAATTGATGACATTGCCCATATTCCCGATATTTTGCGCCAGTTTGAACGTACCAAGCCGGATCTGTTGGTCATCAGTGGGGGCGATGGCACTGTGCAGGCGACCCTGACCAGCATTATAAACGATAAACCATTTGCCAACGCGCCGGCTATCGCCATCCTGCCATCCGGGAAAACCAATATGATCGCCGCCGATTTGGGTTTGAAGGGTAAACCTGAAAAGCTTTTTTCGCGTTTGGTGGCCATTGCCGCCGCCGGTGAATTGCCCGCCAATGTTGTGCGTCGTTTCCTGTTGGAAATGGACTTGGGCAATGGCGACAAGCCAGTATATGGGATGTTTTTTGGCGGCGCGGCTATGGTGAACGGTATCAAATATTGCCGTGAGGTTATTTACCCGTGGGGTCTGCCCAATGCGGTGTCGCATATTCTGGCATTTGCCTTGTTGCTGGGCGCATCCTTTGGCGGCGGGCGGAAAAAGACCTCGGCGCTTTATTCTGAGCCGCAAAAAATCATCATCCGTGGTGGCGGTGAATTGGAAGGTCGCTATATGACCGTGGTGGCGACAACTCTCAATCGATTGTTGCTGGGATCGCGTCCTTATGGCCGTGATGGTGCGGGTAATATCGGCTTTTCCGCGGTACAGCATTCCCCGACAGCGATGGGGCGCGCGTTACGCGGATTGATCAGCGGAAAATTTGGTAAAAAAACCATTCGCGGCGTGAATACCCGGCGGTCTAACGAAATTCAAATCATTGGTACGGACCCCGTGACCTTAGACGGTGAGATTTTCGAAGTAGGCGAAAGCGGATGTATCACCTTAAAAGGAACCCAGTCCTTGCCATTTGTCTTGCTGCGATAGCCCCGGCCAATGTATTGATGATGCATGGCTGAACCATCCAATATATTCGACTTTGTAGATAATGAACTGGCACGCAGAGCGCCCGAACCTGTTATTGCTATGGCCAGTGCCTGTGCCGAGAGATTTGGCGAGGCCGCCGAAGGCGTTTTATTTTATGGGTCTTGTCTGCGCACGGGTTTGGTAGAGGGCCAGGTGCTTGATTTCTATATTATTGTCAAATCCTACCGCGCCGCATACGGCTCTCTTCTGGCCGCGACCGCCAATCGCGTGTTGCCGCCCAATGTTTATTATAAAGAAATCGATCATGATGGCATCAAGCTGCGGGCGAAATATGCAGTTCTAAGCCGCGATGACTTTATCCGCCGTGCCAGTGGTGCAACGCTCAACCTGTCTATTTGGGCGCGGTTTTCGCAACCCGCGCTCTTGTGTCTTTGCGACGACGAAGACGTGCGCGTACAGCTTGGTGCGGCGATCGCGCGTGCTGCCTGCGTGATGATTGGTGCTGCCCGTCGCCATGTGACTGGCAGCGAAACCCCGGCGAAGCTATGGACCACAGCGTTTGATCTGACCTATGGCGCCGAACTGCGCAGCGAAAAAGCGGGAAAAGGGGCCGAGCTTTATGGGCTAGACCAAGACAGGTATGATGCGATGACGCCGCTTATATTGGATCAGGGTGAATTGCTGGCTCAGGTGGATGGTGGTGGGTGGACATGGTTTTTGCGCCGCGCCAATGGCAAATTCGTCAGTTTTGCACGCTTGGTAAAGGGCGCATTTACCTTTGATGGTGGCATTGATTATTTGGCATGGAAAATTTCGCGTCATTCCGGCGTCGAAATCACACCGACGCCGTGGCAGCGGCGCCATCCTATCTTGGCTGGTGTAACGATGTTTATTCAGCTGCGGCGTCGCGGAGCGTTCCGCTAAGGTCCACATTGAGCTTTTCAGCAACGGTCTTAAAGGCCGCGATAATCTTGTCGATCTGGTCGCTGGTGTGAGAGGCGCAGACGCTGCAACGCAACAGGTTAAGCCCTTGCGGCGTGGCTGGCGGAATTGCCATATTCACATAAATACCCTCGGCCAATAAATGTGACCAGAACTGCGCTGTTAATTGCGCGTCTGGCAGGCACACTGCGGTTATGGGGCTTTCTGCTTTCTCTGTGCCCAGCTTGAATCCAGCGTCCTTCAGGCCGCTATGTAAGCGCCGGGAATTATCCCAAAGCGCGCCGCGCAAATTGTCCCCATATTTCAGCGTGTGGATCGCTGACTTGGCCGAGGCTACAACGCTCGGCGGCAGGGACGCGGTGAACATATAGGGGCGACAGACAAGGCGCAGAACTTCAAATTTCGGATGGTTGGAGACGCAAAACCCGCCAACTGTCCCAACGCTTTTCGAGAATGTGCCGATGATGAAATCGACCATATCTTCAAGACCCATAGCCTGCGTAACGCCCGCGCCAGTTTTGCCACAAAAGCCCATGGAATGGGCCTCATCGACTGCCAACATGGCGCCGCCAGCCTTGGTGGCCTCGGCGATTTCCTTGAGCGGCGCTTCGTCGCCAAGCATAGAATAAACGCCTTCAACGACAACCAGCTTGCCTGCGTCGTCCGGTAACCGGGCAAGGCGCTTTGCGAGGTCTGCGGCATCATTATGGCGAAAGCGCACGACATTGGCTTGGCCCATTGCACAGGCATCATAAATGCTGGCGTGGCTGTCGGCGTCGATGATGATGTAATCGTCACGCCCGACCAAGGTCGATAAAATCCCCAGATTGGCCAGATAACCCGTGGAAAAGACCATGGCGTGGTCCATGCCAAAAAAATCAGTCAGCTCGTCTTCCAATTCCCTGTGGCCACGATAGGTGCCGTTCAAGACGCGGGACCCTGTGGTGCCCGTGCCAAAACTATCGATTGCTTCATGGGCGGCGGCCATGGCGTCGGGATCGAAGGTCATACCCATATAATTATTTGTGCCACACAGGATGATGCGCTGACCGTCAATCTCTGCCTCGGTTTGAGAGAAAACCTTATCCATTTTCACGGTGAAGGGATTGGATGCGTCTGCGGGCAGCGAATTATACGCATCAATTGTGGGCTGAAATTTATCGAATAAATCGGCGGTCATGATGCTTTCGCAATCTTTTCTACTGCGTCTGTAACTTGTTGGATTGTTTCCAGATCCGGCAGGAGGTTAAGCGGGATAATGATGTCAAATTCATCTTCGATTGCGGCGACCAAATCCATAACTGTCAGGCTATCTAAATCCAGATCCACAGCGAATGTGGTCTCAGGCGTCAGCTCAATGCCCTTTTTGTTAAAGGGCCCAATAAGCGTCATAATGCTATTGCGGATTTCTTCGTTGGTCATACTGCAGGCCTCGCTTGTCGCTTTGGGCTGTCGAAAATTACTCGACGACTGATCATCCAATCTCGTCAGTGCTGAATCCAGCCAAGGCGGACTTTATTACACCAGAATGCCGCTAAATGGAAAGCTTGATTTTCGCCTATTTTAATGTTTAGAGCAGACCGTCCGCTCGATAACGCGCAATGGCAACCTTTAGCCCCTCTGCGAGCTTGGTTTGTGGGGCCCACAAGCCCAAGTCATCTAAGCGACCATTGTGGGGCACCCAGTCGTGATGTAACAACTCGCGGGCCTTATGATGGCTCAGCATGACGGATCGTCTGGAGAGAAATGCCCATAAACTACCCAAATAGCCCAGGGTGTGAATGATGGGCGCGGGAATGACAAAGGGGCGAACCGGGCGATTTTCAATGGCTTCCACGGCAGCGGCGATGTCGGCCATGCTGTATCCATTGGCCCGACCGTCTGATAATTCGAAGGTTCTTAGATAGGTCTCGGATTTGCCAAGGGTCGCCAGAATGGCCGCGGCCACGTCACGTGCATGGATGAGCGCAAATCGGTTGTTGCGGCTGCCCGGTATCGGCGCAAAGCCCATGATCATCGCGCGAAATAACGGGAGCATTTCCCTATCCCCTTCACCGTAAATGGCCGGGCCACGCAGGATTGTCCATTCGAGACTCAGCGATTTTAGCATGGTCTCGCCTTCAGCCTTTGATCGCGCATAGAGGGAGAGCTGTGGTTCCCGCGCAGCAAGAGACGATAAAAAGATAAACTGTTTGCCCGGGTTGTGCTCTGCAAAAATGCGGCCTAGGGTTTCTGTCGCCGCGGTGTTTATGGTGTAAAAATCCTGCCAAGTGCGGCCTTTGACTATGGCGGCCAAATGCACCGCGTAGTCTGCATCTTTTACGAGGGATTTTAGGCTGTCGCTGTCTTCTAGGGTGCCTTCGATCCACGTCACACCGTCGCGAGGCGTTTGTGGCCTGCGTGTGAGCGCCCGCAGGCGATATCCCGCATTTAATGCCATATCCATCACCCAACCGCCAATAAACCCCGTCGCGCCTGTCAGGGCGATTGTGGGGGCGGTCGTTTCAGACGATGACGGCATGATCTAATGTAGGGTTTCGCTTAATGAGCCTGCAAGGAATTGGGCTCGAGCTTTAACGCGGGACAATTTCCCAGAAGACGTTCGCGGCAGGGTACGCGGCGGGATCAGTTGCACGTGACAATTGACGCCGGTTGCTTTCATGACTTGGCGTTTGACTTCTTCTTCAAGCGCGATGCGTTCTTGGGGGTCGCGCATGCGACACTGCACAAGCAAAAGCGGGACTTCTTCGGCTTGTTCGCCCGGTACAGAGATGGCTGCAATATCGCCAGCACGCAGACCGTCAAGTTGCTCAGCCGCCCATTCAATGTCTTGCGGCCAGTGATTGCGGCCATTGACAATAATCAAGTCTTTGGCGCGGCCCACAATATAGAGGGAGCCAGAATGCATATAGCCCATGTCGCCAGTATTCAGCCAGCCATCTTCGCTCAGCACCGCGCGGGTGGACTCTTCATCACCATAATAATCGCGCATGACGCTATCACCGCGAACGACGACGCGACCGATATTATGTTCAGCTAGCGAATTATCGTTTTCATCACGAATTTCCAGCTCGTAGCCGGGTAACGGCACACCACAATTTACCACGTCGCGGTATCCGGCTTTGGTGCCGTCCGCCATGGCATTCAAATGGGAACCGTTGGGTTGCCCCGCAGGTTTTTCACCTGTTAATACGCGCTCATCAACCTTGTCGACGACGATGCCACGCCCAACAGGCATAAAGCTCACGGCGAGCGTACATTCCGCCAAACCATAGCTGGGCACATAGCTGGTGGATTTGAACCCGACCTGAGCAAATTTTTCGGCAAAACGTTTCATCACATCAACGCGGATCATATCACCGCCGATCCCGGCTACCCGCCAGGATGACAAGTCCAGCTCGGCCATGGCCCCGGGGCCAGCGCGGCGCGCGCAAATGTCATAACCGAAGGTTGGGCTGTAGGTGATTGTTGCTTTGTTTTTGCTCATCAACGTTAGCCACATCATGGGGCGGCGCGCGAAATCTTCGGTGGCCAGATAATCAATGGTAACCTGACACGTCAGCGAGGTCAAAAACGTCCCAACCAAGCCCATGTCATGATAAAAAGGCAGCCATGACAGGCAGCGATCACCATCGCCAATACAAACGCCGTGTAGGCCCATTCCGTGGCAATTGGCCATCAAGGACTTATGGGTGACCGAAACACCGTGTGGAAAGCGGGTGGAACCAGATGAATATTGCAGATAGGCAAGATCATCGGTTTGCGGCAAGCGCAGGTCACCTTTTTTCTCATGGGTTTTAAAAAATGCCGCCGGGGTGCCAGAGAATTTCATTTCAAACCTGTCAGATGCTTCTTGTACCAGATCCTGCATGTTTTCAGGCGTGATAACGGCAGATGCACCGCAGCTTTTCATTTGTCCCGCCAATTGATCAACATATCCATCTCTGCCGCCAAATGATGTGGGCAGGGGCAGGGGAACAGGCAGGACCGACGCATATTGGCAGCCAAGGAAGAAGGTCACAAAATCTGAAGAAGTATCAGCGATCAGCGCGATGCGATCGCCTTTTTCATAGCCAGCAGCCGTCAAACGCGCGCCGATATCCTTAGCCCGTGCGTTGATGTCTTTATAGGTGACTGCGTCTTCTAATTCACCTCGTGAAGAATAGAAATTGATACCGCGTGTCCCACGTGCCGCATAGTCCAGCGCATCAACCAGTGTTGGAAAATCTGCATGGCGACGTTCCAGCGTGGGATCGTCGGTCGCAATAGGTTCAAGTTCGGCGGGCTTCAATTTGGCTATGCTCATAGATGCTATGTCATCAGGCTACTGCATTTGGCTGTCACAGGACACCGCATGGTGTCGACGTGGGCGGCCACTTTCCGCATGTATCCGGATTTGCTCCCTTTGATCTTAATTTGCCGGTTCAACCCCCGGAACCGATTCTTTTCATTTTGCCAGCTCAATCAACCTGTGACCATAGTTAATTTCCACAACCACTATATATTGTGGTTAGATGCGAAATTCAACGCGCTATCCCGTGTATGGTGATCGTCATCTTCGGGTCTTGCTTCTGACTTTAGTCCCATTTAGCAACTGGCAGCCGTACGGGCGTAAAATTTGTGACCACTTGATTATCGTTCATCACGACAAACGAACCAACGCGGGGTTGATCAACTTGCTGCGCGCTGACTTAGCGTTAACAAAGCTATTTCGCAAGGCTTTTCTTTGCGCTATCAATGCTGGAAATGTGGCGAAATGAAGGAGCAGCCGCTAAAAAACGAGGCTTTTATGACGATTGACTTGAAAGAAATTAGACGCCAGACCCCTGGGGTCGAAGATCACATCCATATGGACAATGCTGGCGCGTCTTTGGTCCCGCACAGTGTTTTGGCGGCGCAGATTGATCATTTGCAACTGGAAGCGCGGCTTGGCGGTTATGAAGCCGCGGGACAGATGGCTGAAGGAATGGACGCTGCCTATACTTCTTTTGCTCGGTTGATTGGGGCCTCTGCCACGGAAATTGCGTTCACCGCCAGCGCGACGGATTCCTGGGACAGGGCGTTTTACAGCGTACCCCTTGGCCCCGGTGACCGGGTCCTTACGGGCTTTAATGAATATTGCTCTAGTTTTGTGGCGCTGCTGCATGCGCGCGAACAACGGGGATTTGAAATTGTTGTCATAGGGGCGAACGCTCGGGGCGATTTGGATCTTGACCAGTTAGAGGCCGAAGCAAAAAAAGGCGCGGCGCTGATTGCGGTGTCTCATGTGCCATCGTCATCCGGGCAGGTTAATCCTGTTGTAGCAGTGGGTCGCATCGCCAACCATTACGGCGTTCCATATCTGTTGGATGCCTGTCAATCGTTGGGACAGCTGGAGGTTGATGTGGAAGCGATCGGCTGCCAGATGGCGTCCTTTACAGGTCGCAAGTTTCTTCGTGGTCCACGAGGGATGGGCGCGCTTTATATTGAAGCGGAGTTTATGAATCATTTGACACCTGTTTTTGTCACCAATCAATCGGCGCAATGGATGGCTCCTGACAGGTTTGAACTGCGCACAGATGCGAAATTGTTTGAAGCATGGGAACGCAACGTCGCGGCGCAGTTGGGTTTTGGTGCGGCCTGTGATTATTTGCTCGGTCTTGACCGACAGGCAATTTATGCGCGTTTGGCGGCCCTATCCACGCGGCTGCGTGATGGTCTTGCGGCGATTCCCGGTGTTGAAGTTTTGGACCCCGGGGCGAAACTGGCGGCAATTGTGACCTGTAATCTAGAGGGCATAACCCCTTGGCAGGTCAGGGAAAAGATGGCGCAGCAGGGCATCACCACACAAGTGGCCGGGGCGCAGCATACACGCATCGATATGGACGCGCGCGGCATCAAGGAGGCGGTACGTTTATCGCCACATTATTTTTTGCGGGAGGAAGATATCGACGCGACGCTAAAGGGTATCAAAAGCATAGCAGCTTAATGAATTTTCGGTGTGCCTTGGTCTTTTTCCTCGGGCGGGATTCGTTCTGATTTCCTGTGATAGGTCGCGATCGCAATGCCGGATAGAATCAGCAGTAAGGCAACAAAGGCTTGATCATTCAGCTTTTCGTCAAACAAGACCGCGCCCCAAAAAATCGCCACGGGCGGCACCATATAATTGTTAAAAGACATAAACGGGGGGCCGACACGGAAGATCAACCGTGTCATAATCAGCGTGCCAATTGCGGTGGAGAATAATGCAAGAAATGCGATTGCGCCAAAGGATGTGGGGTGGAAGCCGATGTCCCATATTGGGAAGAGGAACAGGCTGGGAATAAGAACCACAATGGCGGCGACGATGTTCAATCCCGTGGTCGATGCAATGGCGGACACGGTGCTGATTTTGCGTAATTGCACCGATGAAAACGCATAGCCAAATGCCCCCAGAAGGGTCGCTATTTTCGCCAGACCCGATCCGCTATCCTCAAGAATTTTTGTGCCGCCGAGCAAAATAAACAGGCCAATAAAGCCGATGACCATGCCCACCGCTTGGCGCTGTGTGATTTTGTGGTCGTGAAAAGTCCAGTGGGACAGGGCCAGGGTCATAATGGGAACTGCGCCGATGATGATGGCGGACAGGGCGCTATCAATTTGAGTTAGCCCCCATGTAATCAAGCCAAAGGGCACGGCCATGCCGGTTATGCCTGCGATGATGAGAATACGCCATGTGGACCAGTCACGCGGCATCCTTTCACCACTAAACCACATGAAAAGACTTAGAATAATCGCCGCCAAAACCAATCGCATATTGACCAATTCCAATGGCGTATAGCCCTGTAGGCCAATCTTGGCGGCGACAAAGGCGCTGCCCCAAAAAATGCTAATTGCGCCCAGCGCCGCATAATCTTGTCCGGTTGGTTTCATTGGCTGCTTATATGCGGGAAAGTCTAGGATGAGAAGCCAAATTAAAAAGAACGTCGGTTAAAAGGATGGCTATCTCATTCATGTCGTTTTAGACTTGGACCATGACAAGGACCAATAGTCAAAAAACAAAGCTTTCTGCGGTTCCATCGGCTGAGCGTCGGCGCAGTCAAGCGCGTGCGCCCAAGCCGCGCCAGATTACCGAAGAATATCTCGAAAAAGCGGCCTTTTATTATCTGGGGCGGTATGCGTCTTCGTCGGCCAATTTGCGCAAGGTGTTGTCCAGAAAGGTTTGGCGCCGCGAAGCTGCGGGGGCTGAGCGCCCTGTTGAAGTTGAAAACTGGCTAGACCGTGTGGTTGAAAAATGTGTACGCCTTGGATTGGTTGATGATGTGGCCTATGCCCGCAGCCGAGCGGAGGGATTTTTGCTCAAAGGTCGCTCCCTGCGCCGGATTGAAGAAGAACTTAATCATAAGGGTATCGCCCGGGATATCATTAATACCACATTGACGCAGTTGGACCCGGATGGTGATGCTGATATGCAGGCGGCGATTCGCTTAGCCAAAAAGAAACGCCTTGGACCCTTTGCCCCGAAGGAAGGGCGCCGTGGCGCAGATCCTGCAAAATTGCGTGACCGGGCTTTAGGCGCGTTTCAACGGTCGGGTTTTTCATTTGATATCGCCCGAAAGGTGCTAGAGGCCGAGGATGAAGAGGCTCTGCTGGCGCTTTGAGCCGATTGATCTTAGCTAGATGGTTTGCCGCCAAGCGCCTTTAAGGCATCTAGCGTGTCAATATCTGCGAAAATAGCGGGGTCATCCACCGCGACCTCGATCACCTCATCCCCTAGCTCACGCATGATTTGCCGCGCACCCGCATCCCCTGTCAGGGCCCCCAAACTGGCGAAGACGCACCGGGGCAAGATCACAGGATTGCCACGCCGTCCATCCATCACCGGAACAATGATTCTGTTGATATTGTCCCGGGCTGTATCCATCAGGGCCTGAATGGTTGATGCTTTGATGAATGGCATATCGCCCAACAAGACAAGGCAGTCGCCGGCATCTTCATCAAGTGCGCCAATGCCCGCTTGCAGGCTGGAGGCCATGCCACTGGCATAATCGGGGTTATGGACCGGGCGAACCGCACCGAGGCTAAGCGCTTCTGTGACCTGCTTTGCGTCATGACCGCTCACCAAGATGACCTGCGAAAAGCCCCCACTTGTCGCCAAGTCCACCACATGTTGCAGCATGGGTTTTCCATTGATTGGGGCCAATAATTTATTGGCATTCCCCATGCGCTGGGACCGCCCCGCGGCCAAGATCATACAGGCGGTATTTCCAGACTGTGCAATAGTCGGTGCCTCTCTCGGTTGCGGGCGGCCCGGGGATTCCTTCAATAATCCACCAACTCCAAGGCTAGAAACGTCCACCGTATCCGGTGCGTCGCCGGCAAGAATATGACCCAATATCTTGTCAAAGCCGTTTTCCTGGGGGCTGCGGGCGCACCCCGGCATACCGATAATCGGGCAATCATCCAGCTGGGCCAGCAGCAATAAATTACCCGGGTCCATGGGAATGCCAAAGCGATCAATCTGGCCACCCGCTTGGATTATGGCCGATGGTATGACATCGCGGCGGTCCACAGTGGCGGTCGCCCCCATGATCAGAATAAGGTCGGAGCCTTCATTGCGGGCCTTATGGATAGCCGCGGCGATATGGTCTTCGTCATGCGCGGTCAGGATGGCGGCTGGCAAGTCAATATCATAGAGGGCGAGGCGGTTACGTGTGACCTGTTCGGTTTTCTGCAAGAGCTTTTCGCTGCTCGCCAGACCGTCCAACTGCGAAAGGATGAGCATGGGCTTGTGCCGCAAAAAGGGCAGAAGGCTCAATGTGCCCGCTGCTACGGGCGCAGCGTCCAGCGCGGTCTTCGGCACAGCGAAGGGAATGGTTTTAATTGTCGCCAACAATTGCCCGGCTGAAACCGGCGTTGCATCGGGCAGGGTGGCAATGCCAATGCCTTCATCCAGCTTATTCAGGGCCGAGACCTGATGGGCGTCTAGTCGGAAATGCCCGGCACACTTGGCATAGATATTGATCCGCCCGTTTACGGGTTTGCTGGCGCGCATGTTTTGGCCAAGCAATTTATTGGCAATCATCTGGCATGCGTGGTCCTCTGATACGTCGCCGTCTTCGGGGATCGCCGCCATAACCTGCGCGATGCCCGCCGTATCGAGCGCGTAGATATCACTGGCGGTGAGGACCCGCCCCTTGGCCATGCGGGTGCCATCAATCAATATGGAATGGGCGAGGATCGCACCTTCAAGTTCACCAATTGGAAAGCGGCCAAATTTCATGATCGTGGCTCGGGCATCTGGCGCAGGCACTGGATGACTTGCGCCAGCGCAGCGACAGCAATTTCGGACGCGGATTGTGCCCCGATATCCAGCCCCACCGGGCCATGAATGCGGTTCAGGCTGGCAGCATCAAACCCCGCCTGCGCCAGCCGCGCCAGCCGCGCTGCGTGGGTTTTCTTGGAGCCAAGCGAGCCGATATAAAAGGCCGGCGAGTTGAGTGCCGCCTTGAGGGCCGCGTCATCCAGTTTTGGGTCGTGGGTCAGGGTGATGACCGCCGTCCGGCTGTGCGGTGGGCGGGCAGACAAGACGTCATCTGGCCAGTCTTCGATCAGCGCAATTCCAGCAAATCGTTCTGGCATTGCAAAGGCCCCGCGCGGATCGATCACCGAAACGTCAAAGCCCGCCAGCGTTGCCATGGGGGCAAGGGCTTGGGCGATATGCACCGCGCCAATGATGATCATTTCCAGTGGCCGGTTGAGAACATGATGGAAGGTGTTGTTTTCAGTGAAAGAGCGGTCCTTGTCGGTGGTGGCCTGCGTGGTTTGGTCAAAGGGTGCCAACCGGCTTTTGATACCGTCCAGATCGCTCAGGATTAGCGCCGGGCGGCCCGCATTCAATTCATTCAATATGCCATCAATGATCTTTAACCAATCCTCATCAAGGGCCTCTAACAGGATTTTTATTTTGCCGCCACATGCCAACCCAACCTGCCATGCGTCGGAATTGGAAATGCCAAATTCCATGATTCGGCCAACGCCACTTTCAATCACCTTTTTGGCGCTTGCGATCACTTCGCCCTCTATACAACCGCCGGAAACACTGCCCGCAAACAATTCATCATCGCGAATAACAAGAATGCTGCCAACCGGGCGGGGGGCGGACCCCCATGTTTCTAAGACGCGGGCGATTGCAACCCCGTTGCCAAGCCCTTTCCACGCACGGGCCAAAGACAACAGTTCCGGCGCGGTGGCGGGTCCGGCTGTTGGTTGGTGTGGGTTTTTACTTGGCTCGGCGGTCATGGCGGTTTTCAGTCTAAGTTAAAGCACAGGATTCAATAATAATACCAAAGCGATAAGGCCAAAAGAACACCAAGCCCAATCCCCCAAACCAAAGGGGGCAGGCCATCATCTGGATCATCAATTGGGTTGGCGGCACCTCCGGATTTCGCATCTGCCTCTGTCGCTCCCCCAAGGTGGGCACTGATGGCGTCAAAAAATTGACCTGCCAGTTTTGTTGTGGTGCCTTGAATGAGACGGGATCCGACCTGCGCCAACTTGCCGCCGACGCTAGCGGTGACCTGATAGGTCAATAGTGTTCCTTCATCATTGGTGATCAACTGCACATTGGCTTTGCCCTTGGCAAACCCGGCCGCGCCGCCCTTGCCTTGGCCAGAGATGACGTAGCTGTTTGGGGCGTCAACGTCTGACAATTCGACAACGCCTTTGAATGTTGCGTTGACCGGGCCAACCTTGGCCTTAACCGTGGCGGCCATTTCCGTGTCACTGATCCATTCAATTTCCTGGCAGCCGGGGATACAGGTCAACAAGACCTCGGCATCATTCAGCGCCTGCCACACCGTTGCCTGATCCGCAGGAATTTGCCGCTCGCCTGTCAGTTTCATGATATCTCGTCCGTTATTCAGTATTGACCTAATGTGAATCAGGTCATTCTATTCGCCTAAGCAGTCTAGAGGTCCTAGGTGTGACGAGCAAGCGCTCTGGAGGGCGTTTTTCCCTTGTTGGTTTTGGTTTGCTGAGTCTTTATTATAGGACAGCGAAATGAACTGATAAATTGGAAGGGCATTGTCTGGTTTAGCTTGATTTTTGGGCAGCGGGCGATAAAACAGAGGTCCAATTTGTGCGCTTAGTCGTTTCTGGGTAGAGTCTTGTGATGCATTTCAGGCATCAAATGTGCGGGTTGGATAGGAATGATACGGGATTATTTTGGGGACTAAAAAACATGAACGCTTTGTTTCAAACACCTTTTGGACGCAACTTTCTAGGCGATTCTCCAGACTGGTATAAAGTCGCTATTGTCGGCTTTTTGATCGCGAATCCAATCATGTGGTACACCATCGACCCCTACATCACGGGGTGGGTTTTGGTGCTGCAATTTATTTTTACTTTGGCGATGGCGTTAAAATGTTACCCGCTGCAGCCCGGTGGGCTTTTGGCACTGCAAGCCGTTTTTCTGGGCATGACCACACCTGGCATGGTCTATTATGAAATCAAAGCGAATCTTGAAGTGGTGCTGCTGTTGATCTTTATGGTCGCGGGCATTTATTTTATGAAAAGTATGCTGCTGTATATCTTTACCAAGATGTTCGTAAAGATACGCTCTAAGCTAATGCTTTCATTGCTATTTTCATTTACGGCAGCGTTTCTTTCGGCCTTTCTGGACGCGCTGACGGTAACAGCGGTTATTATCGCGATTGCTGTAGGCTTTTATGGTATTTACCACCGCGTGGCCTCGGGCAAGGAGTTTCATCATGATCACGATCATGGGGATGACCAGCAGCTTAATGAACTGCACCGCGATGACTTAGAAGGTTTCCGTGCGTTTTTGCGTAGCCTGTTGATGCATGGTGCAGTAGGTACGGCGCTTGGGGGAGTCACCACCTTGGTGGGTGAGCCGCAGAATATTGTCATTGCGGCCCGCGCTGGCTGGGACTTTGTTGAGTTTTTCATGCGGATGTCGCCTGTGACAATGCCGGTTTTGGCCGTTGGTATCTTGACAGTGATCATCGTCGAAAAGCTGAAGATTTTTGGCTACGGTGCTCAATTGCCGGATAATGTTCGCGCGATCATCGAGAAATTCGATGAATATTCAGATGCACAACGCACGCCGAAGGAAAAAGCGTCCTTGATAATTCAAGGTGTTGTCGCCGTATGGCTTGTTATTGGCCTGATGTTCCACTTGGCACCAGTTGGTCTGATCGGTCTGTCGGTTATTGTGTTGGCAACGGCCTTTACGGGGATTAACGAAGAGCATCAAATCGGTAAGGCGTTTGAAGAAGCGCTTCCCTTTACCGCTTTGTTGGTCGTTTTCTTCTCGGTTGTTGCCGTGATCAACGACCAAGCCTTGTTTGCCCCTGTCACCAATTGGGTGCTTGGCCTCGGCGGTATTGAGCAGATTGCCGCCCTTTATTTGGCCAATGGTATGCTGTCGGCCATCAGTGATAACGTCTTTGTGGCGACGGTTTATATCAGCGAAATTGGGACCGCCCTGCAATCGGGAATGATCGACCGTGATACCTATGACCTGATGGCTGTGGCGATCAATACGGGGACGAATATTCCCTCTGTTGCCACGCCAAATGGCCAGGCCGCTTTCTTGTTTCTTCTGACATCCGCCATCGCGCCTCTGATCCGTCTGTCTTATGGTCGCATGGTCTATATGGCATTGCCCTATACGCTGACAATGACCCTGACCGGTTTGCTGGCTGTTTGGTTGCTGTTGGTGCCAATGACGCAGCACCTGTATGATACTGGTTTGATCAATCACCATTCAGCGACAGAAATGCCGCATGAAGGCGAAGGTGCCCATTAAATATTTGCGCAATCCTAAATTTCAGGATCGCAGAAAATGAAACTAAGCCCCTACATTGTAGGGGCTTTTTTTCTATGAGGGTTTGATTTTTGCTAAAATAATACTGTTGTGGTACAGTTTTATTTAGATATATTTGTTCCACCTATTGCCGCCCATCGAAAATGTACTAGTTGGAAAATGGTGTTAATGGTTTTTTTTGCAGGAGTAAGGCATGAGTGAGCAAAATGATGGCACCCCGAAAATACTCGAAGAAATTGGTGCATATGAATTAACGGGTCGGATTAAATGGTTTGACGCGATCAAGGGCTATGGTTTTATCACGACGGATGATGACAATGGCGATGTCTTGATTCATTTTTCAGTGTTGCGGGATATTGGTCGCAGCACAGTACCAGAGGGCGCAACATTGGTCTGTCAGGCCGTTGATGGCCCGCGTGGTCGCCAAGCCATTCGCGTCTTGGCATTGGATTTATCAACCACCGAAATTTCCGAAGAAACCGCAGCCAGAAGCGGCCCCGTACCAGATAATGTGGGGGACTTCGTCGCGGCGACAGTGAAATGGTTTAATCGAATTAAGGGCTATGGTTTTGTTTCCGAAGGCGAAGACCAGCCAGATGTTTTTGTGCATATGGAAACCTTGCACCGGGCGGGCTTGGAAGAATTATTTCCCGGACAGCAAATTCAAGTCCGTATTGGCGATGGCGAACGTGGGCCTATGGTCGCCGAAATTAGTATGGAATCTGTCACCATCAAGGCGTGACCCGTGTAAATAATTCCCTTACTGTTCCCGCAATGTTATGAAAAGGCATTCGTTTGACATTTTGGTCCGGATGCCTTTTTTGTGGGCAATGATTACGATTGGTAAGGATGGCGATTATGGCCAGTGTATTTTTTAACAAATTGGGCACCCGCATGTGGGCCGTATTGATCATTGTGGTGGGCATCGCATCGCTGGCGAGCGAAAGCATCGCCCAAGTCGGAGATGCCCAGACCCTGCCGCTGGGCCCGCTTTATGTGCAGACAACGAGCGGTCGCCATGATTTTAAGGTTGAATTGGCAGTGACCCCGCAGCAACGTGCTATTGGCTTGATGTACCGCACACATATGGGGGCCGATCGCGGCATGTTATTCGCGAATGGAGTGGAGCGCGAAACCGGGTTTTGGATGAAAAATACCTATATACCATTGGATATTATTTTCATTCATCGCGATGGTCGAATCGCAAATATTGCGGCGGACACCATTCCGTTAAGCTTGGAGAGTGTGCGCTCGGCCGGCCCGGTATTTGCGATTTTGGAACTGAATGCGGGCACGTCAGCCCTCATCGGTCTAAAGCCAGGTGATATGGTCCATCACCAATTGTTCGGAAATTTTGCAGCCAACGAGTGAGCCTGCCTTATGCCCCCGCTTCATAATCAATTTAACCCGGCCTATCCCGATAATGTGCCCGATGGCTATACACCCATCGAATCGTCCAATACATTTGGGGCCATCAATGGACCGATCTTTGAGAAAAAAGAATCAGATGGCTGGGTACGCGGCTTTATGCCCGAAGAACGTCACAGCAATATGGCCGGAATTGTGCACGGCGGTATGTTGATGACCTTTGCCGATATTCTGTTGGCCCGCGCCGTACTTGAGCTGGCGAAACCGCCCTTTGTCACGCTGCGTCTGGTGGGGGATTTTGTCTCGCCAGCCCTCAAACATAATTGGGTCGAAGGTCGCGCGCGGATCCTCAGCAACGATGGCGGTCTTTATATGGTCGCGGGTGAAGTGAAAAGCCGTTCTAAACTGGTTTTGCAAGTGACGGGCAGCTTTAAGCAACTCTGATGTATTATCTGGCGCGGCAGGGGCGCTGGCCGCTTGCGATCGCGGCGTCATTATAGGTATCGCCAACAAAACGGCAATATGGGCGCCCGTGGCCGGCGCGAATCATCAACTCCGTCAGGTCTTCATGGCCAACGAAACACCGTGCGACAACCCGTTCATAGCTTCGCTCGCCCGTGTCATCGCAGCGCACCTCTTTGTTTTTTAAGAGACCAATAAGATAATCACGTGATGCCTGTCCGCGTTGGCTGTCCCATTCAGGGGCGTCCAAACCCCATAGGCGAATGCGGCTGTCATCGACCGAAATGGTGTCCCCATCCAGAACGAATGCCTGTCCAACCAGCGATAGAGATATGATCAAATACAACATCTGTTCAGTTTATCAGGAATATGGGTTGACGCTAGCCCCTGATCGACTTAGAAGTCGCTGCATATTTTCTCAGTGTCGGGGAGTAGCGCAGTCTGGTAGCGCATTCGCTTTGGGAGCGAAGGGTCGGAGGTTCGAATCCTCTCTCCCCGACCATTTCACACCATACTCTGATTTCATCCCGCTTTTGCTGGTATTGTCCATGCGGTTGTCGAGAGTGTTAAAACTTTATCTAAAATCCTAGGTAGTTTTTCCCTTTTCATTAATGGAATTCGTTTTATGTTGTTTGGGGAAAAGGCCCGAGCAATGCTTGTGGCTAAAATGGGCAAGTAGAAGTAGTCATATGGCGATCAGAAAACAAATTACGTGGATTGTCGTCGTCGGGGACAGCAAGATCAAGCTGCATGTACATGACGGTAAACAGCCCGGGCTGCAATTGATGCTGGTCGAAGAAGTGTTGAAACGCTTAGCCCAAGATCAAGCCAAAGCCGCAGCCAAGAAAAAATCTTCGGCGGGCTGGTGGCCGTTTGGCGGCAAAGAGAAGACGAAAAAACCCAAGCTGAAACTTGCTGAAACGCCGGAAGAGATGATGCGCGATATGGCCATGGTGATGAACCGGGCTGCCAAACGCGGCTATTATGATACGGTTGTGATTGTTGGGGCATCCTACAATCTGGATAAGATCACTAGCCGATTGAAGCCCGCCGCACAAGAACGCTTGCACGGTGAGTTGACCAAGGATATGACCAACGCCAGTGAATATGAGCTGCAAAAATATATGAGCAATGTCATTAGACTGTGAACGACGACATTGCTTGGTGGGGATATCCAGCACGTGACAAAAGACAGACAGCCCATATATTCCCGTGAATTCAAAAGCATCAGCGCCACAGGCGCGTGCAGTTCACGCCAACGAGACGTGCCAGCAGAGGTTGGTGTCGCGCTGGTCTATAATGGTGTGTCCTATGCGGTGATGATGATGAGCCCCATGTCGGTGGAGGAATTCGTTCTAGGCTTTTCTTTATCAGAGGGCATTATTTCTGGGCCGGAAGAGTTGATGGACGTGGAAATTGTTCCCGTGCCAGATGGACTTCTCGCCCGTGTCACGATTCCAGATGAGAAGTTTGCCGCTCTTGGCCACCGCCGCCGCAATCTGGCCGGGCAATCCAGCTGTGGACTTTGTGGTGTCGAGGATTTGCAAGCGGCCATCCGCCCGCTGGCAGGCGTTGGCGCCCCGCCACAGATCAGCGTCCAAAGCATCTTTAAAGCCACCGGAACTATACGCTCGCATCAGCCTCTGAACCGCGCCACAGGCGGTATGCACGGCGCAGCCTTTGTTGATACCGGGGGCGATATATTGCTGCTCCGCGAGGATGTCGGTCGCCATAACGCGATGGACAAGCTGATCGGGGCTATGTTGGGCGCAAACTTGGCACCGGATGATGGTTATTTGCTTCTGACCAGTCGGTGCTCTTATGAATTGGTGCAAAAGGCGGTCAGTGTGGGATTTTCGTTAATGGTGACGGTCTCCGCGCCCACCGGGCTGGCTGTCGAACTTGCCGAAGAATACGGGCTAACATTGGTGGCTTTGGCGCGGGATGATGAGTTTTTGGTCGCGCATGACCCCCACCAATTATTCGCTTGCCATTAGGGGGCTAGCCAAAGACTTTAGCATCGGCGCCATAGGAAGGCTTGTTTTCTGCGGCGCCAAACAGCCAACCCTGACCATAATCGACGCCGATTTCAGCCAGTGTTTTTGCTTGTTCTTCGGTTTCCACATATTCAGCGATGGTTTTAATCTTCAGGTCTTGGCACAAGCCAACCATAGACTTAACAAAGGCCAGCGAATCATTTGCTTCGTGCATCTCGCGAATATAGATGCCATCAATCTTAACATAGTCCACTTTCAGTTCGCGCAGATATTGATAGCCCGATGCCCCCGCACCAAAATCATCGAGACAGACGATATAGCCCCGATCACGCATGGCGTTGATGGAATTGGCAGCATTATCAAGATTAAGGATCTTACTGGATTCGGTCACTTCCACCGTCAAGCGGTTTTCCATGCCGGGGAATCCCTTAAGTTTATCAAGAACGCTGGTGACAAAGTCGGGCCGCTGGATAGAGGCACCAGAAAGATTAACCGCAAGGGCCAGATATTTATCCAGCTTCTTGTTCTTTTGGATGAAATCAGCCGCAAGTGAGCACATTGAAAAATCAAATTGCTCATTCATGCCAATTTCTTCAACAAATTGAATGATCTCAAAAATGTTTTTCCGACCGAAATTTTCGGGCGGACGGGCCAGCAGCTCATAGTGGTGCAATTCACGGTCCGATAAGCGCACAATGGGTTGGAATGCCATATTGAAGGTGTTGCGATCAAGTGCATATTTCAGGTTTTTGATCATCTCTTGCGTTTCTACATAGGCCTTTTGATAAGCCCCGCCGAGACTAGAGATGGAAACGTCTGCACCTTGTTCCGAGAATTTATCAAGCGTATAGCTGACCGCACGAATGACCTCTCGTTCATCCAAATCCACGGCATCGCTATCGACGGTGGTCACCGTAGGTTTCATCTTCTCAGCACCCGGCACGGCGCTCAGAACGTTTAGAACCTGATCAGATGTGGTTTGCTTATCATGCAGGATAGCAAATTCTTCATCACCGACCTGTGCCGCGGTTTGCCCCTCCAAAGACATCGCGGATATATGACTTGAGATGGTTTTTAGCAGCGCATCATGGGATTCTTTAGAGGACGTTTCTTTGTGCTTTTTCAGGCCTTTAAACTTGGCCATTGTGACCTTCGCGTCCTTGGACGACCGCACGGCCTGTGCCGCCAATTCGCTAAAGGCCTGTTTGTCGAGCAATCCGGTTTTTTTATCGCGCGACGTGCTTTTATTCGGTACGGCCAGAGACACCCCCGCTGAACGAGCCGCCAAATATAGCTTGTCCTTGGCTTCAGGAAGCACGATGCCAAACAGGCGGATGCGCCGCCAATAATCGTTCAGTCCACCAATGCGCAGGTTGATCGGGCCGATGCGCCCGCTGCCACTTTGCAGCATGTTGATGGAGACATTGAAGAGCGCGTGATCATCGGGGTGGATAATATCTTTTAGGTTATGGCCTGAAAGGTCGCTCATTTCGGCTGGGACAAGCTTGTCGGAAAAGGGAATCCCCGACTGGAACATGACCTTGCCATCAAGCGCGGTCTCGAAAAACGTCTCTGCGGCTGCGAAGGCAAAGGCAACAAAGCGCTCTTTTTGATTAGCTACTGCCATATGCCTCCCCCAAGGAAATTTGGCCTGCACGATTTGAACATACAACCTATGAATTAAGGTGCGAGATAATATTCTATCAAAGTTTTATTAAAGTATATAAATCAAGCGCCTAAGATAGCAGTTGCGGCTAAATAAGCAATAATGCTTTCGTATGAAGGGCAGAGTGGCTAGATTGAAGATTGGACGTGAATCATCAAAATACCGCACGGGATATGAAATATGGACTGGGATCAGGAAAAAGCCACAGCAACGGTTGCGGAATTTGTGCGCATGCCGGGTGGGCTATTACCTGCGCTTCATAGTTTGCAAGAAGCCTTTGGCTATGTGCCCGCCGAGGCTGAGGCGTTTCTGGCAGACCAATTTAACTTAACGCGCGCGCATGTGCACGGGGTGATCAGTTTCTACCATGACTTTCGTCGCGAAAAACCCGGTTACCACCAGATCAAAGTATGCGGTGCCGAGGCCTGCCAAGCGGTCGAGGGACGTGACCTATTGGCCCATATCGAAAAGAAATTAATGGTGGGGGCCGGGGGAACGTCTGACAATGGCACCTTCAGTTTGGATGTGGTTTATTGTTTGGGCAATTGCGCGGCTGGGCCGGCTGTTATGGTGGATGGCCGGACCTATGGCCGGGTCACATCCCAGCGGTTTGATCAGTTGATCTCTATTGCGCAGAAAAAACGTTTGCAACAGGGGGCCGAGAATGACTGACCAGAAGTCGACACAGGCGTCCACGCGTATTTTCATTCCTGCGGACACCACGGCCCTGTCCGTTGGCGCGGATGAGGTTGCCAAAACCATTCTAGAACGTGCCGCCCGCGATGATGTGGCGGTCGAAATTGTCCGCACGGGTTCCCGTGGTATGTGCTGGTTAGAGCCCTTTATCGAAGTTGATCATCCGGACGGTCGGGTTGGCTATGGTCCGGTAACGTCAGCCGATGTCGCCAGCCTGTTTGAAAAGAATTTCCTAGCTGGCGGTCAACACCGATTGGGGCATGGGCTGGTTGACTTGATGGATTATCTGGCGAAGCAGGACCGTGTGGTGTTTGCGCGCGCCGGGATTACACGGCCGGATTCCTTGGATGATTATATGGATCACAGCGGCATGACCGCCCTAGATGCCGCGTTGGAAATGACACCACAAGCCATTATTGATGAGGTCAAGGCCTCTGGCCTGAGGGGGCGCGGAGGTGCGGGTTTCCCCACCGGCATTAAGTGGCAGACGGTTGCGGATGCACCCATTGATGCGAAGAAAGGCGATCGCAAATATATCGTCTGCAATGCGGACGAGGGGGACAGCGGCACTTTTTCTGATCGTTTGGTGATGGAGGGTGACCCCTTCATGCTGTTGGAGGGCATGATTATCGCCGGGCTGGCGGTGGGGGCGGAGAAGGGGCTGATCTATCTGCGCAGCGAATATCCCTTGGCGCACCAACGATTGAACACGGCAATAAAGATTTTGCAGGACGATGATTGGCTTGGCGACAATGTTGCTGGCCGTGGCAAGCGCTTTGACATCGAAGTTCGTCTGGGCGCAGGCGCTTATATCTGCGGTGAAGAAACCGCGCTTTTGGAAAGTCTGGAGGGGAACCGCGGCCAGATCAGGTCCAAGCCGCCGCTACCCGCGATTGAGGGGCTATTTGGTCAGCCAACGGTTGTCAATAACGTCATTTCCTTGGCGACAATCCCGGCGATTATTGCGGCGGGCGGCGATGCCTTCGCCGGGCGTGGGACTGGGCGTTCGCGCGGCACCATGCCGTTCCAACTGGGTGGCAATGTGGCACGGGGCGGACTGGTTGAGGTCCCCTTTGGCCTGACACTGCGCGAATTGATCAAGGATTTCGGCGGCGGCACACAAACCGGCAAGCCCTTGAAAGCGGTGCAAGTCGGCGGCCCATTGGGCGCTTATTTCGCCGAAGATAAACTGGATACGCCGTTAGACATTGAAGCCTTCGCAGCCGCTGGCGGCATGATCGGTCATGGCGGCGTGGTGGTCTTTGATGAGGCTGTTAATATGGCCGAACAGGCGCGCTTTGCGCTGGAATTTTGCGCTGCCGAGTCGTGTGGAAAATGCACACCCTGTCGTATCGGCTCGGTCCGTGGGGTCGAGGTCATTGACAAAATTATGGCCGGTGTCGATACCGCCGCTAACCATATGCTTTTGAAGGACTTATTGACTGTGATGGAGGACGGCTCGCTGTGCGCTATGGGGGGACTTACGCCCATGCCCGTTAAATCTGCGCTAGACTATTTTTCTGTCGACTTTGAACCAGCCCCACGAAAGCCGGGAGAGAGCCTATGACGCATATCAGACAACAGGACTTCGGCACGCCCGCGGCTAAGTCGGGGAATACGGTGACTCTCGAAATTGATGGTCGTGCGGTCACGGTCCCTGCGGGGACGTCGATCATGCGTGCAGCGATTGAAAACGGTACGGAAATTCCCCGCCTGTGTGCCACTGATAGCGTGAAGTCGTTTGGTTCCTGCCGCCTGTGCTTGGTGGAGATTGAGGGCCGCAAAGGCACCCCATCGTCCTGCACCACGCCCGCAGAAGAGGGCATGAAGGTGCTGACCGGGACGGATCGGTTGCAGAAAATACGCCGCGGCGTGATGGAGCTTTATATCTCGGATCATCCGCTAGATTGTCTGACCTGTGCCGCCAATGGCGATTGTGAATTGCAGGACATGGCGGGCGCGGTTGGTCTGCGTGATGTGCGCTATGGCTTTGATGGCGATAATCACACGGACCTTGGCAAAGACGAGAGCAACCCTTATTTCACCTATGATCCCTCTAAGTGCATCGTTTGTTCGCGTTGTGTGCGGGCCTGTGACGAGGTGCAGGGCACGGTCGCCTTAACGATCGAAGGGCGCGGTTTCCTATCCCGCGTGGCTGCGGGGGCGGGTGAAGACTTTATGGCGTCCGAATGTGTCAGTTGCGGGGCCTGTGTCCAAGCGTGCCCCACGGCGACGCTTCAAGAAAAAAGCATTATTGATCATGGCATGGGCGACCGGGTGGTTGAGACCACCTGCGCTTATTGCGGCGTCGGCTGTTCGTTCCGCGCTGAAATGCAGGGCGAGCGGGTGGTGCGTATGCTGCCGGATAAAGACGGCGGCGCCAACCATGGTCATAGCTGTGTGAAGGGCCGCTTTGCGTGGGGCTATGCCAGCCATGCTGACCGCATTACTACGCCAATGATCCGCGAAAAAATCACCGATGAATGGCAAGAGGTCAGCTGGGACGAAGCCATTGATTTTGCCGCCACCAAACTGAAAGCCATTCAGAAAAAACATGGGGTTAAAGCCATTGGCGGCATCACCTCGTCGCGCTGTACCAACGAAGAAGTGTGGGCGGTACAAAAGCTGATCCGCGGGGCGTTTGGCAACAATAATGTGGATACCTGCGCGCGGGTGTGTCATTCGCCGACGGGTTATGGCCTGAAGCAAACATTCGGCACCTCTGCGGGCACACAGCATTTCGATAGCGTGTTGGAGGCTGATGTTATTCTGCTTATCGGCTCCAACCCCACCGACGCGCATCCCGTGTTTGGTAGCCAAATGAAACGGCGTTTGAGAGAAGGCGCGAGGCTGATTGTGATGGACCCGCGCGCGATTGATTTGGTACGGACACCGCCGCATATCGAAGCGGATTATCATCTGTCCCTGCGCCCGGGCACCAATGTGGCGATGATCAACGCCTTTGCTCATGTGATTATGACCGAGGGTTTGGCGGATGAGGACTTTATCGCCAAACGCTGCGATAAAAAAAGCTTTAACGCATGGAAAAAGTCCATCCTGCGCGAAGAAAACACACCGGAAACGGTTGCCGAGATTACAGGCGTAGCAGCGGACGATATCCGCGCCGCAGCGCGGCTTTATGCGGGCGCAGGCAACGGCGCGATCTATTATGGTCTTGGTGTCACGGAGCACTCCCAAGGCTCCACCATGGTCATGGGGATGGCGAATTTGGCGATGGCCACGGGCAATATCGGCCGTATGGGTGTGGGCGTAAACCCCATGCGCGGGCAGAATAATGTGCAAGGGTCCTGCGATATGGGGTCCTTCCCGCACGAATTGCCGGGTTATCGCGGGGTCGATGATGATGCGGTGCGCGCCACATTCGAAGCCGATTGGGGCGTTAAATTGGACGCTGTGCCGGGCTTTCGAATTCCCAATATGATGGATGAAGCGGTTGCCGGCAATTATCGCGGCATTTATGTGCAGGGCGAAGATATCGCCCAATCAGACCCCAATACCACACATATCGAGGCCGCATTGGGTGCGATGGATTGCGTGATTGTCCAAGACCTGTTCCTGAATGAAACCGCCCGTTTTGCGCATGTTTTTCTGCCGGGGACGAGTTTCCTTGAAAAAGACGGGACGTTTATTAATGCCGAGCGGCGCATCAACCGCGTCCGCCAAGCCATTTCACCCAGACAGGGCATGGACGAATGGGAGATTACTGCGCGTTTGGGTCGCGCCATGGGCTATAAAGACATGCAGTGGAATAGCGCGGCGGAAATTATGGACGAAATTGCCCGCCTGACGCCGACCTTTGCGGGGGTGTCGTTTGATTTCCTTGATAAAAATGGCAGCGTCCAATGGCCCTGTAATGATGCAGCCCCCATGGGCACGGTGATCATGCACGAAGATAAGTTCGTGCGCGGGCGTGGCAATTTTGTGCCCACCGAATATGTACCGACCGAAGAACGCACCAATCGGAAGTTTCCTTTACTTCTGACCACCGGGCGTATTTTGTCGCAGTATAATGTTGGTGCGCAAACACGGCGGACACCGAATAATCTGTGGCATGACGAAGACCTGCTGGATATTCATGCCAGCGATGCAGAGGCCCGCGGTATTCGCAGCGGCGATCTGGTGGCCATCCAATCCAGAAAAGGCGAAACAGTACTGCGCGCCAATATCACCGACCGGGTCAATCCGGGCGTGGTCTATACCACATTTCATATGCCTGAATCTGGCACCAATGTGGTGACAACGGAGCTGTCCGATTGGGCCACATCCTGCCCGGAATATAAGGTGACAGCGGTGGAGATCAGACCCGCCAACCACCGTTCCGATTGGCAAAGTCATTACGAGGAATTCACAGAGGCCACCCGCAAGATCCACAAAACCGAAGCCGCGGAGTAGGATTAAGGCTCGATTTTAATGTCGTTGCCATAAGCGTCCTTGTCGATCAACTTTGGTTTTTGCTCAGAGGTCGTGTTAAAGTTTGGGAGGTCGGCCTCTTTCTGGAGAATTTCAGGAAGGTCTGTAATGACTTTCCAATTCGCCTGCACCTTTTCGGAGCCATTCCCGGTACCGCGGTTGATGTCTAGTATGGTTGTGTGTTGTGAGGCGGAATGGTTGGCATCTATCATTGCCATTCGGGCTCGAGGAGTTAAGTACAGCGCGTTATTCTTGAGCCAAGCCTGAATTTCATCCACTTTTTTCATGCATTCTGGGCGGTGGACGGATTGCATCAACTCTAAGGCTAACGAGAAGGCCTCTTGATGTTTGTCGAGGCGCTTATCAGCGGCAACAAATCTGCTTTGGTTGAAAGCTCTGCGGTCTTCCCGCTCAGCTTCGAACTCGTGCTTTACCTCTTCAATCTTTGTGGTGATTTCCGCAATGTCTTTTTTGTCTGCTAAGTTCTTTCCTTTTTGCGAAAAGAAACCTTGGGCAGCAGCACCAAATGCAGCCGCGACAAACGTGATCAATGCCACTTCAATTGGTTCCATGGGAGTTTCCTTTTCCAGCAAATCTAGAGCATCCCAAAATCTATCGTGTAGGTAGAATAAAGTCTAAAGAATCTTCTGATGTCTCAAATACCAGACTGCGAAGGCGAGGGCGGGCAGGGGCCATGTGTCGCCCGTGCCATAGCCCATGATGTCGGGGGCAAACAGAACCCACAGATAAATGCTGAGGGCTGTGCCGATGATGAAAATCCAATTGCCCGACATCATGTCGCGTGTTCCACCTGATCGCTGATATATTCCGCCAGTTTTTCCACCTGTTTCCAGTCGGTATATTCATAGTCTTTTGAGGTATCGGTGTCTCCACCAGCCTTTTTGGCAATCCGTTTCATAATCATTTTCATCGGCCAAGAGTATTTAGAATACATCAGCGCGCCTGCGAACATTTCCACATGGTCAAAGGTGAAATGAATTTGTGCTTTCATTTTTTGCCGGGCATCGGAAAGCGATTCCTCGCGCAATATAGGGTCTTTTGTTGCAGCACTGAGCAGAACGAGAAAAAAGGCATTGGGCCGCCGCTGGATAGCATCTGCGTTGGCGTTGATAAAATTGACCAATTCCTTCTCGATACCGCCCGCGTGCATGGAGCCACCAAAAAGTAAAAACCCGAATTGGCTAAGGTCGGAGTCGAAGGGGTGCTGCGCATCGTGCAGCACAACCGACAGACCGCGATCTTTCAGATGCTGCGCGAGAGTGCGCGCGATCTTTTCTGATTGCCCCTCTCGTGTCGCAAATGTGATCAATATGTCAGTTTTGGCCATGGCCTAGAATAACCCGACAACCTCGCCCTTGTCATTAAGATCAATCGCATTGGCGGCGGGCACCCGGGGCAGGCCGGGCATGGTCATGATATCGCCGCAGATCACCACCGCAAATTCAGACCCACCGGAAATCCGCAAGTCACGGATCGGCAGAGTGTGGCCCGTGGGGGCGCCTTTCAGGTTCGGATCAGACGAGAAGCTATATTGCGTCTTGGCGATACAGACAGGGTAGTTGGCAAACCCATTGTCTTCGGCCTGTTGGAACAGGTTGCGAACCTTTTTGTCGGCCATGATGCCATCGGCACCATAGATGTTTTTGGCCACAGCCCGCGCCTTGGCCCACAGTCCATCACCACTGTCATAGGTCAGGCCCAAATCGCCAGTTTTGCCATCGCTTTCATCCAGCATGGCAATGACTTTCTCGCCCAGCTCCTTGGCTCCTTCGCCGCCGTGCTCCCAATGGTTGGCCATGATGGCCTCGACGCCCTCGGCTTTACAAATATCCTTCACCGCTTGAATTTCGGCCTCTGTATCGGTGAAAAATTTGTTCACCGCGACCACCATGGGACGGTTAAAGGATTTCACAATGCGGATGTGTTGCAGCAGGTTCGCGCCGCCGCGTTTGACCGCATCGACATCCTCTTTGTTGAAATCATCTTTTTCCACGCCGCCATGGGATTTCAGCGCGCGAATGGTCGCCACCAGCACCACCGCATCGGGCGCAAGGCCAGATGTGCGGCATTTGATATTGATGAACTTCTCGGCCCCAAGGTCGGAGCCAAAACCGGCCTCTGTCACCACATAATCAGCGGCTTTGAGCGCCGTCCGCGTCGCCACCACACTGTTGCAGCCATGGGCGATATTGCCAAAGGGACCACCGTGAATGAAGGCGGGTGTGCCCTCTAGCGTTTGTGCCATGTTGGGCTGGAAGGCTTCTTTCAGCAGAACCGTCATCGCGCCCGGGGCTTCGATAGATTTTGCCGTTACAGGCTCCCGCCCGCGGGTATAGCCGATCACGATATTGCCAAAGCGCCGCTTCAGGTCGTCCAGATCATTGGACAAGCAGAGGATCGCCATGACCTCGCTGGCTGCTGTAATGTCGAACCCATCGGCGCGGGGAAAACCGTTTGCCACACCGCCAATAGAATTAATGATGTTGCGCAGCACGCGGTCATTCATATCCACACTGCGTCGCCATGTCACCCGGCGGGGGTCCAGTTTCAGATCGTTTGACCAGTAAATATGATTGTCCACCATGGCCGCCAGCAGGTTATTGGCCGCATTGATGGCGTGCAGATCGCCGGTGAAGTGCAGGTTGATATCCTCCATCGGGATAACCTGCGCGCGGCCACCGCCTGCGGCACCGCCCTTCATGCCAAAGCAGGGACCAAGGGAGGCTTCGCGGATACACACGGCGGTATTTTTGCCCAGCGCCGATAGCGCATCGCCCAGACCGACGGTGGTTGTGGTTTTGCCTTCACCTGCCGGGGTCGGGGTAATCGCGGTTGTCAGAATCAATTTGCCGTTGGGGCGGCTTTGCAGCGCGTCCATCTGGTCATAAGTGACTTTTGCCTTGTGTGGGCCAAAGTGATACAGGCCGGATGCCGGAATATCCAGCTTGGCAGCAATGTCGCCAATCGGTTTCATTTGGACGGAGCGCGCGATTTCAATATCGCTCAAAAAAGTCTGAGCCATGTGTTTTTTCCCAAGTCGTTATGCTCTTGCCCTCCCGCAGGCGTGAGCGTTTTTCCAAGGCGCTATGCTAGCGGGACTATACGCTCACGCAAGGAAAATTTGTCAACTAGGGTATGGCGGCAAGCCATTGTCTTTGCTAGCGTGTCGAGGAGGGAGACGCGGTATGAGTAACGATAAACCAGCAATAGAATATATCCATGGTATTCGCGCTAATTTGGGTCAGTTTTCCCAGCAGTTGATGCAGGTCTTTTTCGTCGGTTTAACGATCGGCTTGCAACGCAATGTCGTTCCCGCCATGGCTGAGACGGAATTTGGTGTGCCAGCGGGGTCGTTTACCCTGTTGATGGCCTTTGTCATCTCCTTTGGCTTTGTCAAAGGGGCGATGAATTTTGTCGCGGGACGTATGAGCGAGACATTTGGTCGCCGCAAGGTCCTGATCTGGGGTTGGCTGATCGCGCTGCCGATCCCCTTCATTATCGCGTGGGCGCCCAGTTGGAACTGGATTGTTGCCGCGAATATCCTGCTTGGCCTGAACCAAGGCATGGCGTGGTCGATGACAGTGACGTCCAAGGTGGATATTACCCGTGCCGATCAGCGCGGCTTGGCCACCGGGTTTAATGAATTTGCCGGCTATGGTGGGGTGGCGATCGCGGGCATCATTACGGGCTATATGGCCACCAGTTTGGCACCGCGCGATGCGCTGTTTTATTTTGGCCTGAGCGTGATCATCATTGCATTGATCTCGGCCTATCTATTTTCTAAGGAAACCCTGCCATGGGCCAAGGCGGAGGCCGCAGCGCATAAAGATGGCACCCATAAAGGCCCCACGCCGCGCTTTCCCGCAGGTGTACCGGATAAGCCATCTATGGCTGAGATATTTTCCCTCGTGACTTGGCGGCACAAGGGGTTTATGGCGCTATCACAGGCTGGCTGTGTGGAAAAGTTTGTCGATGCGTTGGTCTGGGCTTTTTATCCTGTTTTTCTGCTCTCCCAAGGCTTAAGCATTGTCCAGATCGGTTGGGTTGTGGGTGTTTACGGGCTGGTTTGGGGCGGGTCCCAGCTTTGGACCGGGCCATTGTCCGACAAATACGGTCGCAAATGGCCGATTGTGGCGGGGATGTGGATGTGCGCGGCGGGTGTTTGGGCCATGCTGCGGGTGGATGGGATCGTCTATTGGTCGTTGGTGGCGGCCTTTACCGGCGTTGGTATGGCGCTATTATACCCCACCTTGATTGCCGCCGTGGGCGATATTTCGCACCCCAATTGGCGCGGTTCATCACTGGGGGTTTATCGGTTTTGGCGGGATACAGGCTATGGCATCGGTGCCTTGGCCATTGGCTTGATCGCAGATTATACGGGCACTATGTCAGCAGGCTTCGAATTCACCGCATATGCGATGGCCATATCGGGCTTGATTGTTTGGCTATTTCTGGATGAAACGCACCCCAATATCAATCCGGCAGATCCGCGCAGCGAAGACTAAAATACCCTTGACCAGGCGTGCTTTTGGTCGCATGTATGTGGTCTGAAATCAGAGCTATAAAGAGGCGATCAATGAGCACCGCGAAAATATACAGCCCCGCCAAAAATGTGATGCAGTCCGGCAAGCACGGTCTGGGAACATGGCTCTTGGAATATGAGGCTGGTGAGCCCAAAGTGCCTGACCCCATCATGGGGTGGGCTGGGTCTGGCGATACGTTAAGCCAATTAAAGATGCGCTTTGAAAGTCAGGAAGACGCAGAAGCCTTTGCTAAATCGAAGGGGATCGCCTACCGCGTGGTAAGACCGCAAAAGAGCAAACTGCATCTCAAGGCATATTCGGATAATTTCAAATAGGTCCGGCCTGTTCGGTTTGGCCGGTCTGACGGCCCCTACAAAAATGTCGCCGCGCTTAGCTCAGCTGGATAGAGCAGCCGCCTTCTAAGCGGCAGGTCGCAGGTTCGAATCCTGCAGCGCGGGCCATTTTTTCTTTTCTGGAAATTTATGGGATCAAAGGTCCTCGCAAGAGTCGAGGAATTTATTCACATGCCGTTCTATATCAACGGTACAGCCATCAATGGCCAGTGGACAATCGCCGCAATCCTCCTTGGCACACCAGTTTTTCATCGCCCCAAGCACACGGACCATGTTGACGATACGGTCGATGTCACGCTCTTTACAGGCGGCCTTAAAAAACCCGCCCAGTTGCAGGTCGCCAAAGGATTTTTGAATGTCAAAGAGGGTCATTGGCAGCTTTCACTAAAAAAATACAAATAATCGTGCTGCCTGATGCACGCTGCTATTGGCCTGATTAATCTTTTGTTAACCGATGACCAATGGGGCGAAACCTATAGATTAGGTTGGTGTAATGCAAGCGGAAATTGTGAACTTTTATGGTACTTGGAATCAGAGCAAGTTTGTGTCTAAACTCGCGCAAATCAAAAACGGAGAGTGGGTTATGGTCAAGGCGCTATTGAGTATTGTTTTCATTGTGGTTTTCGCGGTGATGGGTGTTGCACCTGCTGCATGGTCGGCCGATGAGCGCCGGACGTCGGTCCAAGCGGCACCTGATCGGGCACAGGGCGAAGGCCCGTTTGAGCGCCTCGTCATCCGGGGCGCGATGATGATTGACGGCACGGGCGCGCCGCCCATTGGCCCGGTTGATATCGTTGTTGAAGGCAACAGAATTACCAAGGTTTCACTTGTCGGTTCGCCGCATTTGCCGATTAACCCGGACAGTCGCCCAGAAGCAGGAACGCGGGAAATTGACGCATCAGGCTCATATGTCTTGCCGGGGTTTATTAACTCTCATGCGCATATTTCAAACCCGGCTCAGTTCCGCTTTGGCGAAGCATCGCCCGCTGAATACACCTATAAGCTTTGGCTTGGTCATGGGGTGACCACCATCCGCGAAGTGGGTGGGGGGAATGGTCGTGACTGGACGCTGAATGAACGCGCCCGCAGCGCCGCCAACGCCATCACCGCACCGCGTATTATGGCCTATGATGGCTTTCGCGGCCCCGATACTCCGGATGATGCGCGTAAGTGGGTACGGCAATTGGCCAAAGATGGCGGTGATGGCATCAAGTTTTTTGGGGCTAGCCCGGCCGTTATGGCAAGCGCTTTGGATGAAGCGGGCAAGGTGGGGTTAAGAACCACCATGCATCACGCGCAAATGTCGGTGACGCGCTGGAATGTCTTGGACTCGGCACGTGCCGGTATGAACAGCATGGAACATTGGTATGGCCTGCCAGAAGCCATGTTTGATGACCGCACCGTACAGAATTACCCTGCCGATTATAATTATGCAGACGAACAGCATCGCTTTGGCGAAGCAGGGCGTTTGTGGCAGCAGGCCGCGGCACCCGGCAGCGCGCGCTGGAATGCGGTGATGGACGAGTTGTTGGCGCTTGATTTTACCCTGGTGCCAACCCTGACCATTTACGAAGCCAGCCGTGACCTGATGGCCATGAAGGGGCAAGAATGGCTGGATGATTACACATGGCCAGCGCTGTGGGGCTTTTTCACCGCGTCACGCAATTCGCATGGATCTTACTGGTTTAATTGGACCACCAGCCACGAAATTGAATGGAAGAAGAACTATAAAATTTGGATGCAGTTCCTCAACGAATACAAGAACCGTGGCGGCCGTGTTGCCATGGGGGACGATGCGGGCTTTATCTATAAACTTTATGGCTTTGGCTATATCCGCGAATTTGAATTGCTCCAAGAAGCGGGTTTTCACCCTCTAGAAGTGGTCCGCGCGGCAACACTTGACGGTGCGGAGCTTCTTGGTCGCGCTGACGAATTGGGCACCATTGAGGTTGGTAAACTGGCTGATTTGGTGATCATTGACGAAAATCCGCTGGAAAACTTCAAGGTACTTTATGGCACAGGCTTTGAACGCCTGAATAATGCGACCGATACGCCAGAACGCGTTGGCGGTGTGAAATACACCATCAAAGACGGCATTGTTTATGACGCCAAGGCATTGTTGAAGGATGTGCGCGATATGGTGGCCGCCGAACAGGCGCACCGGGCGGAATAGAGACTAGCCCCTTAGGACGGCAACGGCTTTGATCAGCGCCCAGACGGGCATGCCCTGTTCAAGGTGCAAACGATCCAGCGAATGGCGGGTGATGCGCGATATGATGCGCGTTTTCCCGCCGGTGAGGCGCAAGGTGATGTCTACCTCGTTATCGCTGGCTGGTTTTATGCCCTCGACCATGCATTCCAGATTGTTCAGCACGCTGATGCCTTCGGGCGGGTTGGTGGCGATGGCCACATCGCGAGCGAGGATCCGCACCCGCAACTGATCGCGCTTTGGTTCCCGTGTGAGCAGGAGATTCGCGCCATCAATTTCCAAGCTGGACAGTCCGTCCCAATGTCGCTGTACGGTGCCTTCCAAGATGACCGATGGGTTGCCCCCGCCAGCGATGCGGGTGAAAATATCGTGGCCGCAGACCTCGTCCAACGCCCCTTGCAGCGTGATCCGGCCGTCTTCCATGATGATAATATCATCGGCCAGCCGCATGACCTCGTCCATTTGATGGGTGACATAAAAAATTGGGATGTTGTGGGTCGCTTGCAAGCGTTCCAGATACGGAAAAAAGGCATCGCGGCGCGCCGGGTCAATGCCTGATAGCGGCTCGTCCAGCAACAAGAGGCGCGGCCCAGACATAAGCGCACGCGCCAGTGCGACGCGGCGTTTTTCCCCGCCAGAAAGGGTCGCGGGGCGGCGGGTCAACAGCGGCTCCAAGTCAAAAACATCGGTCAGCTCTTCGAATTTGGCCGGGTCTTTTACGCCGCGACCCTTGGGCCCATACATGATATTTTTTGCCACATTCATGTGGGGAAACAGCAGTGCGTCCTGAAAAACATAGCCAATGCGCCGCCCTTCTGGTGGTAAATGATCGAGACGGTCACCATTCAGGCTAATCTCATTTTGGCCATGGCGCTGAAGCCCGGCAATGATGTTCATAAGGCTGGTTTTACCCGCGCCAGAGGGGCCAACGATTGCGGTGACACCGTCAAAAGCTTCGAACCAAATATCAAGCGTGAAGTCATTCAATTTGGCGCTGATGTTTGCGGAAAAGACGCTGGTTTCGACCATTATTTACCGCCCTCCATCCTTCGCCGCACAAGGCGTGCTAACCATTCGGACGCCGCTAAAGCGCCCAGCGCGATCACCAATGATATGGCCATGAGCCGAAAGGCTGCATCCTCGCCGCCGGGTGTTTGGATGGCATCATAAAGCGCTAATGGCAAGGTCTGTGTCAACCCGGGGATGGAGGCGACGAAAGCAATGGTTGCGCCAAATTCGCCAAGCGCCCGGGCAAAGCCCAAGAGGCCGCCCATGATGACGCCGGGTAGGGCCAAAGGCAGGGTGATGGTCATGGCGCTGTGCACCGGGCCAGCGCCAAGGGTGCGCGCCACCTGCTCCAACCGCCCATCGGTGGCCTCAATAGACAGGCGTATCGCGCGGACCATTAATGGAAATGCCATGATGCCTGCGGCCAGCGCCGCGCCTTTCCAGTTGAAGGCAAAGCTGATGCCCAAAACATCGTTCAGCCATGCGCCCATGGTGGCATCGGGGCCAAATGTAATCAGCAACAGATAACCGATAATAACAGGTGGCAGAACCAGCGGCGCGTGGATCAGACCGTCGATAATGGTTTTGCCATAAAAATCATGTCGCGCCAGCACCCACGCAGTTATTGTCGCCAATGGCAGGCCCCACAGGATAACCCACAGTCCGACTTTCAGGGACAATATGAGGGCATCAATTTCTTGGGGGCTCAAGGCCATAGAGGCTCCTACAGGCTAATATGTGGTTTTAAAACGGTTAAGGGCCGCGTCCAAATCAGCAATGATATCTTCGACATTTTCCAGCCCGATATGCAACCGCACCAACGGCCCCGGGGCGCTCCATTTATTCACGTCGCGGGCGCGGCTCGGATCAGACGGGTAAATCAAGCTCTCGAACCCGCCCCAAGAAAGGCCCAGTTTAAAGAGCTGCATGTCATCAACCATGGTGCCAATGTCGCCCAGTTTGCCCCCGGCGAGGATGATGGAGAATAGGCCAGAGGCGCCCGAAAAATCACGTTTCCAAAGATCGTGGCCAGCGGCATTTTCTAGCGCTGGGTAGCAAACCTTGTGCACATCGTCGCGGGCGTCCAGCCACTGTGCAACTTTTATGGCATTCGCTTGGTGTTGTTTAAGGCGCACCCCCAATGTGCGCAAACCACGCAGTGTCAAATAGGCATCGTCAGGGCCGACGGTTTGCCCAAGATGAATGCGTGTTTTGGCGAGTTTTGCCATCGCCCGCTCGCCAGCAATGACGGCCCCCATCATGACATCCGCATGGCCGACAATATATTTGGTGCAGGCCTGAATGACCAAATCAGCGCCCAATTCAATACCGCTGGAGAAATATCCGGCCGCCCATGTGTTATCGAGGATCAGATAAATATCCCGCGCACGCGCGGCGGCGGCCATGGCGGGAACGTCGGCAACTTCAAAGGTTAAGGAGCCGGGGCTTTCGATCAGGACCGCTGTGGTATTGTCTTTGAATTTTGTCTTGATATCCGCACCTAGGGCGGGGTCGTAATAGTCGGCCTCTATGCCAAGGGTGTTGAGGAAATTGGTGGCATATTTGCGGGTGGGCTCATAGGCATTGTCGCAAATAAGGATATGGTCACCTTTGCGGCATACGCTTAGAATTGCGCCAATCACGGCGGCAATGCCAGATGGAAACAGCCGGGCGCCAACGCCGCCTTCCAAGCCGGCAAGCGCTTGTTCCAGTGAACGTGTGGTGGGCGAGCCAAAACGACCATAGAAGAATTTTTCATCCATATGCCGGACCCCATCGCGCAGGGCTGCCCAAGTATCAAACACCACGGTGGAGGCGTGATAGACAGGCGGGTTCACCACGCCGTGGGCGTGTGCGTCTTCGGTCCCTAGGCTGGCGAGCAGGGTATCTTTACCCATGGTGTGCTTGGTGTTTTCGCTCATGGTGTTCAATCTTCTTTTCTGTGGTGCGCGACCGGGGTATCCGGGTGTAGGCCCCATTCAACCCATGACCCATCAAAGACACGTGCCCATTTACCACGGACACGGTACAAGCAAAAGCCCAAAGCCGCCGCTGTCACGCCCGACCCGCAGGTGGTGATGATGGGGCCGTTGAGATCGACGCCCAATTTATCAAATGTTGCGCGCAATTCGTCACGGGATTTAAACTTTCCATCCTCATTGAACAGATCGCCGTAATAAAGATTATGTGACCCGGGAATATGCCCGGCGCGCATGCCGGGGCGGGGTTCTGCCTCCAACCCGCCAAAACGCGCAGGGCTACGCGCGTCAATGATGCACGCGGCAGATGTCTCGACCGCGCCTAAAACCTCGTCAAGGGTCGCAATCAGGTCTTTATTCATCCCGGATGCGACAAAATTCCCAGCCGCACAGGCCTCTGCACCGCTACGGAGCGCGCCGCCAGCGGCTTTCCAGGCATCCAGTCCACCATCAAGGATCGAGACCTTATCGTGGCCAAAGGCACGGAACATCCACCATGCGCGCGCCGCTGTGGGCACGCCGCCAATCTCGCGCGGGCTGTAGCTGTCATAAATAACGATATGACTTTCGTTGTTCATGCCCAATAGGCGCACACCTTGGCCGAACTCATCGGCGCTTGGCATCATATGTGGTAGGTCGCTGTCCATATCGCAGATTTCTTCCAGATGAAAAAATTGCGCACCCGGGATATGTTCACTCAAATATTCCACATAGCCATCGCGGCCTGTATTCGGCAGATGCCAACTGGCGTCCAGCACCTTCACATCAAAATCGTCCGTGGCTATATGTTCTTGCAGCCATTCGGCGCTGACCAAGTGATCGTGAAAATCGTGAAAGTCCGACATAAGCTCACCTCATTATTTACCACTGCGGTATTCTTTAATCGTCAGAATAAGAGTGTTGAATGTTTTGACAAATCATTTCTCGGGTTTCATAAAAGCCTCAGACAAAATTGTGGCGAAATCCCGCTAGGAATGAAAAGCATGAATGAAGACGCGAAGAAAAATCTGGGTCAGTTGGGCAAACAAACCGCTTTACCCGCGACCCCGGAAGACGCGGTTTTGGAATGTGTGCCCAATCCGCGCCCGGGTGAAGACTATCTGGTGCGCTTTACTTGTCCGGAATTCACATCGCTTTGTCCGGTCACTGGCCAGCCTGATTTTGCCCATTTCGTGATCGATTATGTGCCCGGTGAGAAAATCGTCGAATCCAAGTCGCTGAAACTGTTCATGCATTCGTTTCGCAACCATGCGGGTTTTCACGAAGATTGCACCATCTATGTGGCCGAGCGCCTGATTGCGGTTATGGCCCCCAAATGGCTGCGTATCGGCGGCTATTGGTATCCACGCGGCGGCATTCCCATTGATGTCTTTTATCAAACGGGCGAGCCGCCCAAGGGTCTTTGGCTGCCCGACCAAGGCGTTGCACCCTATAGCGGTCGCGGCAGATAACTAACGAATACCCGTGATTTTATGGGTTTGCAGGCTGAGCTGCCAATTGGGGCGCTCACGCACCAGTTCGATCGCCAGCATGGTATTGGTGGTCAGATCCGGCCCGTCCATGGGTTGCAGGCTATAGCGCTTAAAGTCGAGCTTTTCCAACGCCTCAAGCGAATACCCATCTTGGGGCACCACCAGTTTCAATTCATCGCCTGATGTCTGGATCAGTTCGCTGCCCGCCTTGGGGCTGATGCACAGCCAGTCTATGTCATCAGGTGCTTTTTGCGTTCCATTGCTTTCCACGCCGATCTCGAAGCCTTCTTTGTGCAGGGCGGTGATCAGTGCCGCATCCAGTTGCAGCAGCGGTTCGCCGCCAGTGCAGACCACATATGGAACCCCTGCGCCCCCTTTTGGCCAGAAGGATTTGACATGTGCAGCCAAGTCGTCGGCGGTCTTAAATTTACCACCGCCATCACCATCCGTGCCGACGAAATCCGTATCGCAGAATGTGCAGATGGCACTTGCGCGGTCCTGTTCGCGCCCGGTCCACAGATTACAGCCGGAAAAGCGCAGGAAAACAGCGGCGCGGCCTGTATGCGCGCCTTCACCCTGCAGGGTGTAGAAGGTCTCCTTCACGCTATAGGTCATGGTTTATTCCTGATATTTGGTGGGGTCTTTGACGCCAGCGTCAATAAAGCCCTTGCGGCGCAGTGTACAACTGTCACAACGGCCACAGGCACGGCCTTCTTCATCGGGATCATAGCAGGAAATGGTCATGCTATAATCGACCCCCAAGCGGATGCCCTCGGCGATAATTTCTGCCTTCGTTAGCAGGATCAGTGGCGTGTGAATAGTCATTTGCTCGCCTTCAACACCCACCTTGGTCGCCAGATTGGCAAGCTTCTCAAACGCGTCAATATATTCCGGGCGGCAATCGGGATAGCCCGAATAATCCATGGCGTTCACCCCGATGAAAATATCGCCTGCGTGCTTCACCTCGGCAACGGCCAAAGCATAGGACAGAAAAATCGTATTGCGTGCGGGTACATAGGTAATCGGGATATCGTCCGCCATATCTGCCTGATTGCGGTCTTTCGGCACCGGAATATCAGCGGTCAGGGCGCTGCCGCCGATGGCGGCCAGATCAATATCAATGATGCGGTGTTCAAACACATTATTCTTTTCGGCGATGGCTTTGGCGGCCTGTAATTCATAAAGATGCCGCTGCCCATAGCGAAAAGACAGCGCGGTCACCCGGTAGCCATTATAGATGGCGCGGGCCAGTACGGTGGCACTGTCAAGGCCACCAGAGAGCAGAACGATGGCATCTTTAATTTTCGGATCGTTGTTCATAATGCCCTCATAACACCAGACTATAGAATTGAAAAGGCCGGGAACATGCCCCGGCCTTTAATAATATCACACTGTTTGGCGAAGTTAGGTCTCAAATGTATCGAGGACTTCACCTTCATGGTGCGGCAGGTTGAGGCGCTTGTCCATCACCGCTGCGGCAACCATGTCGCCAAACACATTCACGCTGGTTCGCATCATATCAAGAATTCGGTCAACCGCGAAGACCAGCGCGATGCCCTCGGCAGGGATGCCGACGGAGATTAAGATGGTGATCAACATGCCCAAGCTGCCGCCCGGTACGCCCGGTGCGCCAACGCTGGAACCAACGGCCAGCGCCAATAGAACGGCGATATCCGCCGGGGTAAGTTGAATGCCGAAGACCTGTGCCAAGAACAGCACCACAACAGATTGGTAAACCGCTGTGCCGCCCATATTGGCCGTTGCCCCCAACGGGATCACCAATCGGCCCACGGTGGGATGGATGCCAGCTTGCGTTTCAATCGCCCGCAGGGTGACGGGCATTGTGGCTGATGATGAAGACGTGGAAAAAGCGATCACCATTGGGTTGCGTACCTGAGAGATAAAGGTCAAGGGAGAGCGCCCTGTCATCGCAAACAGGATGATGCAATACATGATGAACACCCCGATGAGCGCAACAATGAATGTACCCACATAGGCAGACACCCCAATGAAGGCGCCCATGCCAACCTTGATCATGACATCGGCGAGGAGGCCAAAGATTGCGACGGGTGCAAATTTCATCAACCAGCCAACAATGGCCATGCAGGCCGACTGGACTGATGCCAATAGGTCAATCAACGCCTTGGATTCATTCTTTGGAATGGCCAACAGCGCAATACCAAAAATACCTGCGGCGATCACGATCTGTAACAGTGCGCCTTGTGCCATCGATGTGAATGGATTGGTTGGAAAGATCGAGACAATGGTTTGTGGCAGGGTCCCTTCGCCGAGGCCAAGGCCCGAAGCGTTCATGGCGCCACTGCCGAGTTTTTCCTGCACAATGGCGGGGTCCATGAACGAACCGGGGTTTAAAATTGTTGTGGTCGCAACGCCGATTAAAACGGCAATCGCGGTTGTCACAACAAAGAATAAGATAACCCCAAGCCCCAGTTTTTTGACAGACTCGGTATCTTCACCCGCGCAAATACCCAGCGCGATCGAGGAAATAACCAACGGAATGACGACAAAACGTATCAGGGTCAAAAACATGTTCCCCGGCAGGGCTAACCAGCCGCCGATGCTTTCGGCCACGTCACGCGGCAACAAGTTCAGATCCGGCCCCATAAGAAAGCCGACGGCAACGCCGAGTGCAAGGCCGATAAGAACCTTGAGCCATAGTCGGTCTGTGGTTGGCATAGTATCTGTCATTAAGTCTTACTCCCCATTTTAACTTTTGGCAGGTGTGTTATAATTACGGTTATGATTATAGCCCCTATTGATAAGCCCCGCATATTAGCGGTTATTTGCTTGGCCGCAAGCATACTTGTATTTGCGCTTCTGGCCAGCCCTGTCGGGCAAACACACGAGGCCCAGGAATTAAGTGTTGGCGATGGTATTGCGGCTTATAGCCTGCAAGATTATGAACGCGCCCGTGACATCTGGCAGAGCTTGGCAGAACAGGGCGATGCGGCAGCCGCCGTGCGCTTGGCCGATCTATATCAACTTGGCTTGGGTGTTCTGCCAGACTTTGCAGTGGCGGCGCACTGGCTGGGGGTCGCAGCGGATGCGGGCGATGCTGATGCGCAGTTTGAACTGGGGACCTTATACGCGTCCGGACGCGGGGTCACGCCGGACCCATTTCTCGCCTTTGAATATATCCTGATGGCCGCAGAACAGGATCATGGGCTGGCGCAATATGAAGCCGCCAAGATGCTGTACCTTGGCGAATTGGGTGCGCCCGATTATGTGGCGGCTGCGGTTTGGTTTGACCGCGCTGCGGATAATTTGAAAGATGCGGCATCAATAGCGACAGCACGCAATGCCGTCGATACAATCCGCGCTCGTTTAAGCGACGATGACTGGACCGAAGTTTTACGGCGGCTGGCACGAAATTGACCTAAAGACAGCAAACGCGTCCTGATCAACAGCAAAATTTATTCTTTAGTGACTGAGATCGTTAAATTTTTAACAATCTTTTTACACTTGGGTGTTTTGATGCATCTAATCATTAGGGGGCGCCTTTTAAATAAAACCGGATTGAGTTTGTTTTGTTTATTTTTTGTTTTCCAATTTGACACGTCAACAAATAGGTATAGCTATCACGTAGATACGGCCAAGGAATTTACAGGAATAACTTAGAATTTTTCATATTGCGACGCGCGCCAAGGGCCCAGTGTTTAGAAGCTGTTAGTTGGTTGAGTTGCATTTAATTATGTCCGTCAGGCCCCGAAAACGGGTAAGGAGAATATTATGTTTGGATCAAAACGCGGTAACGGCGGCGACGTCGCCCCAGTTAAAACCCAAGGGTTTCAAATTACAGATGCTCTATTTCGTCAGATGCTTGATGGGTTGCCCATCAACGTCATGGTCTGTGACCTCGAAGAATTTGTGATTCGTTATGCTAACCCCGCCACCTTTAAGGCGCTTGAAGCTATTGAGCATGTGTTGCCAATTAAGGCGCGCGATCTGATCGGAACATGTATTGATGTCTTTCATAAGGACCCATCGCACCAGCGCCGCATGATGGCCGATGTGTCGAACTTCCCGCATGATGCGGATATTCACGTTGGCGACGAAATCCTCGCCCTTCATGTTGAAGCCTTGACGGATGCATCCGGTAAGGCGACAGGTGCTATGGTATCGTGGAGCGTCGTGACCAACGAAAAACAAAAAGAAGCCGAATCTGCGCGCCTATTCCAAATGTTGGACGAATTGCCGATCAATGTGATGACATGTGACCCTAAAACCTTGGATGTCACCTATGCCAATAAAACCAGCATTGAGACGCTGCGTGGGTTGGAAGACCTGATTCCGATTAAAGCAGATGACTTGGTTGGGACATGTATTGACGTATTCCATAAAGACCCATCGCATCAACGGCGTATTCTAGGTGATGCGGCCAATTTGCCATGGAAGACAAATATCGAGCTTGGGCCGCACACCCTGGCGCTGAATGTTGTGCCGGTATATGACGCTGATGGTAAATACGAATCTGCGTGCTTAAGCTGGAGCGTGATTACCGAAGAAGTCAAGAAAGACAAAGAAGTCGCGCAGTTGATGGCAACATTGGATGGTATTGGTGCATCACAAGCCATGATTGAGTTCGAACCGGATGGCACGATTCTCCACGCCAATGCCAATTTCTGCAATGCTCTGGGTTATGAAGAGGCAGAGTTGATTGGTAAACATCATAGCATGTTCTGTGATCCGGCTTATGTATCTAGCCGCGAGTATGGAGCCTTTTGGGAGCAGCTTGGAAGAGGCGAGTTTGACGCAGGCGAATACAAGCGCCTGACAAAGGACGGTGGAGCAATCTGGATTCAAGCGGCATATAACCCGGTCAAAAATTCGCAGGGAAAAGTTGTAAAGGTCGTGAAGAACGCAGTTGATATCACTGCGCAGAAAACAGAATCTCTTCGTCAAGAATCTGAATCAGCCAAGTTACTGGAAATTCTTGATCAATTACCGATTAACGTCCTGACCTGTGACCCAGAAACGGTCACCATTCAATATGCGAACAGCACCAGCATAAATACGTTAAAAACCATTGAGAACCTCATCCCTTGCAAAGCGGAAGAAATCGTTGGTCAGTGTATTGATATTTTCCATAAAGATCCCAAGCATCAGCGTCGCTTGCTTGCTGATCCGGCCAACTTGCCTTGGCAATCTAATATCAGCCTTGGCGAACAAACGCTGAAGCTGGAAGTGAACCCAATTCGCGATAAAGCGGGTAAATATATTCTTGCCACACTGTGTTGGAGCGTGGTGACCGAGCAGGTGCGTGTTGCAAATTCTGTTGACGAAGTGGCCAACGGTGTTGCCGCTGCTGCTAATGAATTGTCTGCATCTGCTGCTGTCTTGTCCGAGACCACAGCACAGACCCGTGAAATGTCTGCGAATGTGGCGGCAACTGCCGAGCAGACATCAGGGAATGTGGGTGCTGTTGCGTCCGCGGCCGAGGAACTGGCCGCATCGACGTCGGAAATCAGCCGTCAGGTATCAGAAGCATCAAACATCTCGGCTGAAGCCAAGCAGGAAGCCGAACGCACGGGTGAATTGGTACAATCGCTTGATGAGGCCGGTCAGAAAATTGGCGACGTTGTGAACTTGATTAACGACATCGCCTCACAGACTAACCTGTTGGCGCTGAACGCAACCATTGAGGCGGCCCGCGCTGGTGAAGCTGGTAAAGGCTTCGCGGTTGTAGCCTCAGAAGTTAAGGCTCTTGCACAACAAACAGCGAATGCAACAGAAGATATCACCAAGCAGATTGAATCGATGCAGGGTGCGACGAAAGATGTTGTGATCGCAATTGAAGGCATCTCAGCAACGATTGTTCGTGTCAACGAAACGTCTGCCAGTATTTCAGCAGCGGTTGAAGAACAAAGCGCGGCGACCAAAGAGATTGCACGTCATTCACAACAAGTTGCTGCGGCAACGGGTGAAATGGCAACCAACGCTGGGGCCATGGGCGAAGCATCCGAGAACGCCTCTCAGGGCGTCAATGAAGTGAATGCGGCGGTGTCTGAGCTGTCACAGCAGGCTGAGCGTCTCAACGCCGAGATTTCCGGCTTCCTCGAAAGCCTCGGTATTGAGCGATAAGCCAACACAGGTTTCTCGCTGAAAAAACTGAGTGTGCATTATGATGAGAAAGGGCTGAGGGTTTCCTCGGCCCTTTTTTATGCTCTGGTTTTTGTGGTGAATTTTGTTGCGGTTTCTGCCATGTTAAATGTGCAAGCAAAGGGGGACATATGAACGATAATTCGAATGCCACAGCATCCATGGATGCGATCGCCAGCCTGTTAGATTCAGGCGTTGACGTTTGTTTCACCAATCCCGGAACCTCGGAAATGCATATGGTACAGGCGATTGACCGCACAGATGGAATGCGTGCGATCCTTGGCCTGTTTGAAGGTGTCGTCACGGGTGCCGCCGATGGTTATGGACGTATGGCGGGCAAGGCGGCGGCCACTTTGTTACATTTGGGACCGGGTTTTGCCAATGGCGGGGCAAATTTGCACAACGCCCGTCGGGCTGGATCACCCGTTTTGAATATTATTGGCGATCACGCCACTTATCATCATGGCTTTGATGCGCCGCTGGAAAGCGATATCGCGGGAATTGCTGGACCTGTTTCCGACTGGGTGGGGCAGGTCGAAGCTGATCAAGACTTTGCGACCTGTGCCATGATTGCACTTTCCAAAACACAGGCCGCAACGGGTAAGGTTGCCAGTTTGATTGTCCCGGCTGATCGCGCGTGGTGTCCGGGCAAGGGCAAAGCGAGGCTGCCAGAACGAGAAGCCATCCCCACCGCGCGAGAGGACCAATTGGCGGCTGCCCATACCGCACTGACGTCGGGCGAAAAAGCGGTGTTGCTGTTGTCGCCGACGTGTCTCGATGAAGAAACGCTCGACATTGCAGGGCGAATTGCCGGGGCCACGGGGTGCATTTTGGCCAGCCCCACATTTGCAGGACGCCGTCAGCGTGGCCGTGGGCGCGTCCGGGCGGAGCGATTGCCTTATTTCGGCGACTTGGTTTTGGGTAGATTGCGCGATGTCAAGCATCTGGTGCTGGCTGGTAGTCGCGCGCCAGTGTCGTTTTTTGCTTATGAGGGCATGCCATCTCGTTTAGTGCCGGAGGGCTGCGCACTGGTAGACTTAGCGGATGAAACGCAGAACGCCCGTGCGGCAATCCATGCCTTGGCAGAGAGCCTTGGCTGTATGCAGGCCGAGGTTGCTGGTCGTGTAAATGGAACTCTGCCGCCTATGCCCCAAGATGGCAAACTGGATGGGCTGGCCATCGGCGCGGCGCTGGCAAACCTGATGCCTGAAGGCGCCATTATTTCAGACGAATCCAATACCAACGGCATTGCGATGCGGGAATTGACGGTGAACGCGGCCCCACACGATTGGCTTGACCTGACGGGCGGGTCAATTGGTCAAGGGCTTCCGGTTGCAACGGGGGCGGCTGTGGCGTGCCCAGATCGCAAGGTGATTGCGTTACAATCTGATGGTTCTGCCATGTATACCATTCAAGCGCTATGGACCATGGCGCGCGAAAATTTGGATGTGACCACCATCATTCTATCCAACAAGTCATATGCCATTTTGAATGTGGAATATGCACGACTGGGGCTCGCCACTGACAAGGGTGATAAGGCGGTAAATATGATGAGCCTTGATAATCCGGCGATTGATTTTGCTTCGCTCGCACGCGGCATGGGCGTTGATGCGATCAGTACCGATAATACCGCCGAATTTGTCGCGGCCCTGAAATCCGCTATGTCACGTAAGGGGCCATTTCTTATTGATGCGCGCATCGAACTATTCATGGCCTTCTAGGGGTCTGGGCCTTCTGGGCGTTTAAGCGGGGAAATTTTGAATGCGTAAATTTATCCTGAGCATCGTTGCCGTGGTTGCGATTTATGGTGCCTTGTCTTTGGTGCCGGCATCAGACGCGCCGCCCCATCAAATCGACCTGTTTTCGGCGGACCGATTGATGGTGATCGGGCATCGCGGCGGATCGGAGCTTGGCCCTGAAAACACAATGCTTGCTTTTTCCCGTGCGGCAGAGGCGGGCGCTGACATGTTGGAGTTGGATCTGCATTTAAGTTTGGATGGCACTTTGGTGATTAATCATGATGCGATGGTTGACCGCACCAGCGATGGGACCGGGGCGATTTCTCGTATGGGCATTAATGAGCTGAAACAGCTGGATTTGGGGGAAGGTCAGCACATCGTCACCCTAGAGGAGTTGTTTCAGGCTTTTCCGCAAATGTATTTCAATGTGGAATTGAAGTCTGATCAACTGATCGCCAGTGAGACGGCCTGCCGCGTTATTCACAATAATGGGATGCAGCGCAACGTTCTTGTCGCATCATTTCACCATCATATTCTTGAACATTTCCGCACCACCTGCGCTGGAGTGACTACATCACTGTCAGAAAAGGAGGTGCGCTGGTTTATCTATCTTAGTAAAATCGGCTTGGAAAATTTGCTGCCCATTCATGGCAGCGCCCTACAAGTGCCAATGACAGCCGAGGGGTGGGAAATCATTACAACGGACTTGGTGAGTAAAGCACATGCGCGTGGCCTAGCCGTGCATGCATGGACCATTAATGACCCGTTGCAAATGCAAAAGGTCAAATTGCTCGGTGTTGATGGACTGATCACCGATTACCCTGCGCGGGCCATTACAGTGATGCGTGGCCTTACAGCGGATAACTGATCAGCGTGCAGGTGTTTTGAAGCGCGCCATCAGATAGAGAACCAGACCCAACGTCGCCCATCCGGCCAACATGCCCCATTCCCAAGGCCAAATCAGCGCGGCCGGACTACCGGGCAGATAAAGCGTCATCATAAAGACACTCATCGCGACCGCGGCCCAGCCGACAATGCGCCCATGCTTCACACGGTAGGGGCGGTCCATGTCGGGTTCTATCTTGCGCAATTTCAGGAAGGACCAACTGACCATGCCATAGGCAAACACAATGGCGATACCCGTGGCGTCGATGATCCAAATCAGCGCCTGACGCCCCAGCAGTGGCGACAGAAAGCAAATCAGCCCAATGAGACCAACAGCGACCCATGGCGTGTTGTATTTGGGGTGCAAATGGCCCATGCGGCGGGGCAGGTGCCCAGCACGGGCGAGGGCATAAAGCGCGCGGCTGCCACCGATGACAAAGGCGTTCCAACTGGTCAGGATGCCGCCTAAACCCGCCAAGACCAATAAATCACCCGCTGTTTTGCTATTCCATGCGCGCTCTGCCGCCAGCGCGGTCGTAATCCCCGGTGCTTGCCGCCCCGCATCATCAAGCGAAAAGGACACCCCATAGACAATCAACATGTACCATAGGACAGCACAGGCGACAGAGAAGATCAGGACCCGGCCAATATCGCGGAAGGGCAGGTTGATCTCTTCAGCCGATTGGGGGATCACATCAAACCCGATCAGCATCGCTGGCACCATCACCAGAACCCCGGCAACACCCGCTATGCCGCCCACGAACAATGGCTCGGCATTGGCCACATCGCCGGTTAGGCTGGTCCCGGTTACCAATACAGCGCCGCCAATGATGATCAGGATGGTTGCCAACACTTGGAAAATCGCCGCCATGCGGATGCCGCGGATATTCAGCAGTGTAATCAGTGCGGTTGTGGCCATACCGACCGCGACCGAGCCTGCAAAGACATCATGCCCGCCGATATGCCATAGAAACCCTGTTTTAATGCTGGGCCAGAAATGCTCGGCCACGGTGGCGATGGCCAAGCTTTCAAATGCGGCGACCCCCACATAGGCGAAAATAATGGACCAAGTGACAATGAAGGACCATCCATGGCCCAGTGCGCGCTCTGTATAGACATGTTCGCCGCCCGCTTGGGGCATGGCGCTGGCCAGTTCGGCATAGGTTAAAGCGATCAAAAGCGTGGCCAAGCCACCAAAAACAAAGGCAATACCCGCCCCCAGCGAGCCACCACGGCCAATCCAGTCGCCTGCGATGGCGACCCATGACCAGCCAATCATCGCGCCAAAGGACAGCGCTAGAATATCTGTTTTACTTAGTTCGCGTTTAAGCTGCCCTTCGGTCGATTGAGTGTCGGCCATATATCCCCCATTTTATTCTTATTTTTTCGGTCTATAGTCCCCATTGGCGTCTGTCGGTAACATGATATGCGCCATCGGTGTTGTCCCCCACATCACATAGGCACCGCCATCTACAGGCGAGGTTGGAAGACCAGCCATCATAGCGATATTCGGCAGCAGCAACATCACATGCGGGCCTTCCTGAATCCACATACCGCCATCATTGGGGTCAGTCGCACCCGGATTGTCATTATTCACAAAGGCATCGCCCGCCAGCATATAGGAAATGCCGATCCGGTCGGTTGAGAAGGGCTGCCCACTAGAAAAGGCGCTCAACCATTCGGTCCAAACCGCATCATTGCACATGGGATTTTTATCGCCTGGAATAAGCGGCACGCCGGGAATACAGGTCCAGCCGTTTGTGCCTTCGCGTAATAAGGTGCCGTCCATGTCGATATAGGTGGCATGCTCGGTCACATGCGGTGGTGCGGCGGTCATGGCACGGGCGATCTTTGCCTCTGTGCTTTCATGTTCTTCGTCGCCGTGTGCGTAGGAGACGTTCGGAAGTGCGAATATAAGCGCTGCTGCGCTCACTAAGCTTAAATATTTGAACCCTGATATCATGATACCCCCCATTTGTTTGTGCCCATATCGCGTGGGCTGTCCGTGATGTTCCCCAACAATGCAACCGAACTGATGGCAAAGGGTATCACAATCTGGCAGACTTGCAATTAGCAGTGAATTAGCGCCGCAACAGGGCTTGGATAGCGGCCTCTAAAGCCTGTAGGAAATTTGAGCGGTCCTGCTTGGTAAAACTGGCGTTATAGCCTTTGCTCTCGCCCGTTTCGCGCAGGTGCTGGTTCAATTCGCGCATGCCCATGGCCATGGCGATATTGCCTTCGGAAAACTGCCGTCCCGTGGGGCCAAGCGCCACCGCACCCGCGTCTAAACAGCGCTTGGCCAATGGGATATCGGCGGTGATGCAAATGCCGCTTTCATTGATATTTTCGGCGATCCAGTCATCGGCGGCATCGGCACCGTCTGCGACCACGATCTTTTCAACATTTGCGCCGACCTCCATCCGCAGCCATTGGTTGGACACCAGATAAACCTTCAGCCCGTGACGCGCCGCGACCTTGAAAACCTCGTTCTTCACCGGGCAGGCGTCCGCGTCTATATAGATGACAATGCTGGTTTCTACGCTCATGCTGAATTGTCTAAGGCATATGAGCCAAAATGAAAAGGCAGCATAAAGCAAAAGGGCCAGTTCATCTCTGAACTGACCCTTTAAAGTGGCTCCCCAGCGCGGACTCGAACCACGGACCCAATGATTAACAGTCATTTGCTCTACCAACTGAGCTACTGGGGATCAGCGACTTTGGCCCGAAAGCCTCGGCGCTAAATCTTGAACACGGGCGTTATTGTAATGACTCACAACGACGCAGTGTGCGCGACCTTATACAAAAGCTCTTTCACTCTGCCAAGTCCCAATGTAAGGAAAAAGAGTAAATTTTTTTCTACTGGGTTTTTAAAGGGGCAGAAGGGAACGGATAATGAAGAACTGGATCAGGATTTTTACGGTTTTTACGCTGCTGACCGGGCTGGCATTGCCCAGCGCAAATGCAGAGGGCAACAAGGCCGAAGACGGTGTTCTTGAACTGCTCTACGCCCAGCAAAATGCTTGGAATCGCGGCGATATAGAAGCCTTCATGTCTGGCTATTGGCGGGACGAAAAGCTGACTTTCGTCTCTGGCGGGACGATGTTGCAGGGCTGGGACGCCACGCTTGCACGCTATCAAGCCACATATGCCACCCGCGCCCTGATGGGCGAGTTACGATTTGAAGACATGCAGGTGGAGCTTCTTGCGCCCAAAGTTGCCATGGTGCGCGGTGTGTATCGCCTGACCCGCGAGGCGGATACGCCCCCAAGCTATCCCTGGGGGCGTTTCACGCTGATCCTGCGTCAGTTCAGCCCGGATGATGCGCACGGCCAACCTGTCTGGCGGATTGTCTATGACCATACCTCTGCGGGTGAGGAATAGGGGCCAGAGACTTATTTGCGGCCCTAATTTCGGCCCTAATTTCGGCCCTAATTTCGGCTGTATTTGGTGCCGAAAAAATCTCCCTCCAACCATGTGGGACGTTGGTCATCATCCGCGACAATCAATCCCGTCAAAAGGCCGGCTCGTGCAAACCTTTGCGCTGCGGCCGAATCAAAATTCAGTGACAGGTCGTCCGAGGGCTTGTGATAATTACGTTTCAGGAAATCATCCAATCGCTTTTCCCCATCAACCCCTTGGTCCCGTGATTTGCTGCCCGGCTTGAACGCGACAGCGGGAATGCCCGCCTGCACAAAACGGAACTGGTCAGAGCGCACAAAGCGCACTTCTTCGGGCAGGGGGTCCGGTGTGACCTGCATGCGTGTGGCCTCCGCCGCTTGTTCGATCGCCGCCATCAGGGTTGAATGTTCGGCGCCGATGGGCACAAGGTCCGCCACGGGCAGGCCAAGAAAGGGCATATCAATATTGATATTGGCCACCATGCTGGTCACGGGTACCGGGGGATTGGCGGTGAAATAGGCCGATCCTTGCAGGCCTTTTTCTTCGCCGGTGACAATTGCAAAAATAATGCTGCGGCGCGGTGCCACAGGCAGCTCTTTCATCGCCCGGGCAATCTCCAGTATCACGCTAACGCCCGTCGCATTGTCATAAGCGCCGTTGTGGATGTGATCGTCGCCCTTGGCTTCGCGGATGCCGATATGATCTAGATGGCCTGAATAGACCACATATTCGTCCTTCAGTTCCGGGTCGCTGCCTTCAATCATGGCCACGACATTGGATGATTGGACGCGGGATTGATGGGATGTGCGGGCCAATGTTGCGCTGATGCCCAACTCAAAGCTTTCGGTGCCGGGAATATTGCCGTTTTCGTCGGCCAGCAGATTGGCAAATATGCCATCAAGGTCGGCGCCCGCATATTGCATTAATTTCTTGGCCCCTTCCGGTGACAGGGTTGCACTGCCTTTGATGCCGGGGAAAGATTCGAACACCGCGCCATCTTTGCCAATCCAATGCATACCGGGGCGGTCAAGGCCGGGCAGATAGCGATCGAACGAGCGCCGCGCTTCGTCCACAGGTGTACGAATGGTCACAATGCCCACCGCACCCATCTTTTCGGCCAATTCCTGTTTGGTGCGACCAGAGGAATGATAAGCCCGCATCGCGCCCGCAAAAGAAGCCGGTGCGCCGGACAACATGACGGCAATTTTTCCATTCAGATCGATGCCTGCGAAATCATCCATATTATTGTCAGGCGATTGAATGCCGTAGCCAACAAAGACCAGCGGTGCTGTCACACTTTGCTCAAAAGGCCCCGTATTGCTGGCAGGTCCATATCCGCCGCTCATGATAAAGTCATCTCTGATGGTCAGCGATAAAGCCTCGTCTTGGCCTGACAATTCGACCCGCGCGCTTTCAATGTCCAACTGGGTTTGCATGAATGGCACCTCTTGATACCAATCGCCATCGTCGCCCAGGGGGGTTAATCCCAAATAGTCAAATTCATTGGCCACATAAAGCGCGGCACTGTCATAGCCGCGGGTGCCGGCTTCGCGCCCTTCCAGTGCATCATCGGCCAAGACCTCGATATGGGCGCGAATTGATTCTGCTTCGATGGCGTTTAATGCGCTTGAGCGATCTGGCGCGTCGCCACAGGCGGATGTGGTTAAGATGAGCCCTAAGCAAGCGCCCATGATACTTGTCTTGCACCATGTGTTTTGGTGTGAATGTTTCATTATTTTCCCCTCGTTTTGCTGTCGTGCCTCATATTTCATGAGCGGGCGAAGACTTGCAATGCTTTTGTGGGGTTTCCTTGACGAAGTTGAGAGAAGTTATCATCTAGGCGTTGTTTTAACGCCAAAATTGATCTAAATGATGCGCCATAGCCAAATGGCCTTTAATAAATGCCCCTTTATGAATGTTGCAGTATGACTGCTCACCTGAAATAAAAACGGCGTCTTGACTATTCGAATGGATGCGACATGAAAAACAATAAAACTAGACTTACCGCCCTTTTCTTAGCTGCCATGGTTTCGCACACCGTGCCCACAGATGTGCAGGCCCAAGAAACAGCGACCTTACCGCCATTGATGGAACAGATGTTGGAAGAGGCTTATGCGCGGGGGCAGGGTTTTTTCGATGAAACTGTTAAGGCAATGTTGTCCATCCGCCCCGGTCTTGCCGAAGCAATTCGCGCAAAAATAGCTGGTCTGCGCCAAGCGGGGGACGTCCCAACAACAGCACCAGAACAGGGTCCATCATCTGTTCCAGCTGGTGCAGAACAAGACACTACGGAGGGCTTATTTGGCTGGGATAGTCGGATTGAACTGGGTGTCTCGTCATCATCTGGTGATACCAATGACCAATCTGCGCATTTGGGCTTTGAGCTAAAACGCGTGTTCTCTGATCGGTGGGACCATAGCTTAAGCGTCGATGTCGATTTGGAGCGCGCCAATAGCATCACCAGCCGAGAGCGCTATTATGCAGATTATGCGCTATATTACCGCAGCGCGGACAAGTGGTTTGGGTTTGCATTTGCACAGGCCGAAGATGATCGTTTTTCAGGGTATGACTATGAATTTTCCGAAAGTATTGGTGTCGGTTACAGCATCTATAAACGTGATGACCTTGAATGGGATGTGCAGGGCGGCCCCGGTCTGCGGCAGACTAAGAATCTTCTGAACGGCGCAAAAACCCACTTTGCTGGCTTTGCCAATTCACGCATCAGTTATCAGATCACAGAAAATCTTCTAGGCATTAACAAAACAAAGACATTCATTGGCAGTGACCGGTTCAGTTTGCGCAACGAGTTGGAGCTTCAAGCCACCATCAGCGAAAGCCTATCAGCGCAATTTTCTCTTTTGTTCAATTATGATTCGAAAGTGCCCTTAGGCAGTGCCAAGCTCGACACACTGACCCGGGCATCACTGGTCTATAGTTTCTAAGGCATTTAGTTTTTGACCTGCCTAATATTTCAGTTAAGATGCTGAGATAGTTGCGGCAGTGCGTGAGGGAAACATGCTAAATCTTTCTATTATTACGAAAAATCTTAGCCTTTTTATTGGGGGGCTTGGCCTGATGTTGGCTCTGCCGCCTGCTGTGTCTGCGCATATTGATCTTTTGGAACCAGCACCTTTATTGGATGGGCGCGCCGGTAATTTCCGGTCTCTTAAGGTGCCCCCCTTCGGCGCACCCGGCATTGATGTGGCCAGCGCACCAGCCATTACCGTGGCTTCTGGCTCCACCCTTCATCTAGAGGTTGACCACTATATCTATCACCCCGGTGAAATCGTCGTGCTTTATACCACCGATATGGCCGGGGCCGATGTGATGCCGGTGATGAGCATCGAAAAGGGCGCTGAAATACCGCACCACAATCTGCTATACCGCGCAAACGTCCCCACCCGCGAGGACTATACAGCGGGCGACAAAATATGGCGGGCCGATGTGCAGTTACCAGATATCGAAGGCACCATTATTCTTGTTGTGCGCCAATTGATGCATGACAAATTTGACGATATGCCGGATGGCAGCGTTAGCCTATCCCGTATTTATTATCACCAAGGCACCAAGCTGAACCTCGTCCGCGACTAGCGTGCTTATATCCTGATTGGAACATTGGTAGGTGGCTTGCACCTAAGCATAAGCTGCGGGTTGTGACTGTGGTCATGTATCTTGGCTGAGAGGTTCTGGAGGCGCGGACCGGAATCGAACCGGTGTTCACGGATTTGCAATCCGCTGCGTAGCCACTCCGCCACCGCGCCATCCTAACCACTCATTTAGAATGAGAGTGATGCCCCTATAGCAAGTGTTTTGATGCTGTGCAATGGGCAAATGCTTGGGCATATGCTTGGGCATATGCTTGGTCGAATGCTTGGCCGAATGCTTGGCATGGACTTTCGCTTCAATTTCCGTCATATAGACCAATGACTGGTTATTCTATGTGTTAAAGTTGATATCCCAAGGGGTCACATCTTGTGCGAGACAACTTATTAAACCCCAAGATGCTGTGTATTTTTACGCAAATAAAGCACAAATAAAGCAAGGGAATCGTTGTCACGGCGCAACTTTAGCATTATAAAATAACTTATTAGGTAGTCCGAAAGAGCATAATGACCCAGAAATATCTCGGAGTGATTATGGGGGGCAAATTTGGTAATTGAACCGTGATAGAAAAAAATAGCGCGCGCCAGTCTATGATTTGGGGGCAAATTCAGCCCAACAAAGTTAATGATGAATCCATCCTTGACGCGCTTGCCGCTGTTCCGCGGGAGGCCTTTGTGCCGCGCGCAATGCGTGCAGTTGCCTATCTGGATGAAGAGGTCAAAATCGCTGATGGGCGCTATATTATGGCCCCTATGACCTTGGCGCGGCTCATCGAAGCTGCAGACATTCAGCCCAGCGACTTGATCCTAGAAGTTGGCTGTGGCAGCGGCTATGAGGCGGCTGTTTTGGGCCAACTTGGCGATGCTGTCATCGCCGTCGAAGAAGATGCGGCGCTGGTTGAGCGCGCCACCGAACAGCTTCAATCGGCGGGTTCGGAAAATGTCGCGGTTATTGAAGGCAAGCTGAGCGAAGGGGTACCCGGGCAGGGGCCGTATCAAGTTATATTCATTAATGGGGCGGTGGCCGAAGTGCCTAAATCCCTGTTTGATCAATTGGCCGAAGGTGGTCGATTGGTGGTTATTCGTGCCGAGTTGGATGGTGGTGCAAACCAAGGCGTTGGATTTGGGCGCGGACATTTGGTTGTGAAGTCCGGAGGGGAACTGAAGGCGCGTAATCTGTTTGACGCAGAAGCCGTCTTATTACCGGGTTTCAAAAAGGACACTGGATTTGAGTTTTAAATCCCAATAATAAAAAAAGCGAGCGCATATAGACGGCGCCAATAAACAGACAGCGATGGTGGACAATTTGAAGAGATGGGGACGCAAATGTTCACAAAATTTGACAGGGCAAAAGCCCAGATAAATGACAGCGAGGAAGCTATGAAAAATAAGATGAATATGATCAACACAGGCCGCAACAACAAGGCCCAATGGCGCAGGTCCTTATGGGCTGGTGCATCGCTAATGGCTCTTGCGGCTATGGGCGGAACCATCCCAACGGCATCTGCTGAAACCCTGAAGGAAGCCCTAGCGGCCGCTTATGCGGCCAATCCCGATCTAGAGGCGCAGCGCGCCGCACTGCGGGCAATTGATGAAGGCGTTGCACGATCCCACGCTGGCTTCATGCCAACGGTGACGGGGTCTGCATCCTACGCCAAAAGCAATCTGGATAGTGTTGCTGACGGTCAGGACGCTGCGGGTGAGCCAACATCAAACCAATTGGTTTGGGATAGTACAGACAAGAACTATCAGGCCCGCGCCGATTTGAACCTGTTTAACGGGTTTCAAAACCTCAATCAAAAACGCGAGGCGGATAGCCTTGTTGAAGCGGGTCGCGCGCAGCTGCTGGCCGTTGAACAGCAAACCCTCTTGAATGCAGTGACCGCCTATATGGATGTGGTGCGCGACGAAGCCGTGTTGAACCTGAACCGCAATAACGTGCAGGTGCTGGAACGTCAATTACAAGCCAGTCGCGATCGCTTTCGTGTGGGTGAGATAACGCGCACGGATGTGGCGCAATCGGAAGCCCGCCTTGAAGGTGCCCGTTCGGCCCAGATTAGTGCCGAGGCAACCTTGGCATCAAGCCGCGCCGTTTATCGTCAGGTGATCGGCAATTCTCCGGGGACGTTGGCACAGCCGCCGGCACTGCCGATTTTACCCGCCAATATCGAAGAGGCGTTAGAGATTGCGATCGCAGAAAACCCTAATGTGGCGCTTGCGCAACATAACGAGCGGGCCGCGAATAAGGCCGTAGACCGCACCAAAGGGACCCTGATGCCGCAGGTGAATGCTTATGCCTCGATCGCGCGCAGTCAGGGTGTTCAACCGACTTTGCAGAACGAGCAAATTCTGACATTTGGCACGGAACGGACAGTGAAAACCATCGGTTTGCAGGCGCAGTGGCGCTTGTACCAGGGGGGTGCGGAATATTCAGACGTGCGCCGCGCCAAACAAGTGCGCAGTCAACGCCGTTTACAAATTCGTGCTGCTGAACGGCGGGCTCAAGCCAATGCAGGCTCAACGTTTGAGCAGTACCGCGCTTCTGTTGCTGTGATCGCGTCAAGCAAATCGCAAGTTCGTGCCAACGAAATTGCGCTGGAAGGCGTGCGTCAGGAAGCGGCTGTCGGATCGCGGACAACATTGGATGTTCTGAACGCGGAACAGGAATTGTTGGACGGTCGCGTGAATTTGGTGCGGGCGGAGCGTAATAGCTATGTCGCGGGCTTCCAATTGTTGTCAGCGGTGGGGCGCCTTAACGCGGTGTCACTGGAACTGCCGGTCGATCTGTATCGTCCTGAAGAATATTACAAGGATGTGCGCTGGAAATTTGTTGGTTGGGGGACTGACTAGACTCTCTGGCTGAAAAATATGGGCTGCCCCGCATAGTGAAACATTTGGTCGGGAAAATGCGGGGCACCACATTTATATTAAGGGTAAGGGGTAGGCCTCATGAGTGACGAGGAACAACAAGACGAACCAACAATGGAGGAAATTCTCGCCTCTATTCGTCGTATTATTTCCGAAGACGGGGAAGACGAGGAACAGGTCGAGGTTGCGGACGAAGGCGAAGAGCCTGAAGCTGCGCCAGAACCTGAGCCTGAGCCTGAGCCCGAACCCGAACCTGAGCCTGAACCCGAACCTGAGCCTGAACCCGAACCTGAGCCAGAACCCGAACCTGAGCCAGAACCTGAGCCTGAGCCTGAGCCAGAACCCGAGCCTGAGCCCGAACCCGAACCCGAACCCGAACCAGAACCGGTTATGGAAGCGGACGATGATGTTCTTGACCTGACGGATATGGTGGCTGTACCGGCTGCACCAACACCGAATGCTATTGTCGACGATACGACCGCCAAAAGCGCGCAGGCCTCATTTGATGAACTGTCGGCGCTTATGGTGGCTGGCTATGCGGGGTCTGGGAACACGCTGGAGGGATTGGTGCGTGAGTTGTTGAAACCCATGCTCAAATCCTATCTGGATGAAAACCTGCCGCGTATCGTTGAAGACATGGTGGAACGTGAAGTCGCCAGAATTTCACGCCGAAAATAAGAATTTCACGCCGAAAATAAGAATTTCGCGTCGAAAATAAGACGATAGCCTATAGAATAAGAATTCAAATTCGCTTAATGGCCCTGCGGGGCCGTTGACGAAACCCCCATTAGGCCCTAAACACCCCACTGAACTGTAGCGCACTGGCATTGACGGCGTGCGATACAGGCTAGAGTGCTCGGACAAAGTTGAAAACGCGGACGATAATCATGGAAAAGACCTACAACCCATCTCAGATCGAAGCGACGTGGTATAGCCATTGGGAACACAGTGGTGCGTTTACCTGTGGTCATCGCCCCGATGCGGAACCCTATTGCATTGTCATTCCGCCGCCCAATGTCACTGGCTCCCTGCATATGGGTCATGCGCTGGATAATACGCTGCAAGATATTCTGATAAGGTTCGAGCGTCTGCGCGGCAAGGATGTATTGTGGCAGGTGGGCGTTGATCATGCGGGGATCGCCACGCAAATGGTGGTGGAACGCCAGTTGGACGGCGAAGGTCTTAATCGCCGCGATATGGGGCGTGAAAAATTCCTTGAGCGCGTTTGGGCATGGAAAGAAGAGTCTGGCGGCACCATTACGGGTCAATTGCGCCGTCTGGGGGCATCATGTGATTGGTCGCGTGAGCGGTTCACCATGGATGAGGGCTTTTCAAAGGCGGTCCTGAAGGTCTTTGTGGATCTTTATGATCAGGGCTTGATCTATCGTGATAAACGCCTTGTCAATTGGGACCCCAAGCTTCTCACAGCTATTTCCGACTTGGAGGTCGAGCAGAAAGAGGTGGACGGTCATTTTTGGCATTTCAAATACCCGATTGAGGGCGAGGATAATAAGTTCGTCACCATCGCCACCACGCGCCCGGAAACCATGCTGGGCGATACCGGGATCGCGGTTCATCCAGATGATGAACGTTATAAGGATTTAGTTGGGAAATACGTGATTTTGCCAATAGTTGGCCGCCGAATTCCCATTGTCGCTGATGAATACGCCGACCCAGAGCAAGGCAGCGGCGCGGTGAAAATGACGCCAGCGCACGACTTTAATGACTTTGAAGTGGGCAAACGCCAAAATCTGGAAATGATCAATATCCTTGATCAGCACGCGTGCATGAATGAAAACGTGCCCACTAAATATGTTGGCATGGATCGTTTTGAATGCCGCAAACAGGTTGTTGCAGACCTTGAGGACCTAGGTCTGGTGGTGAAGATAGAGCCACACAAACATATGGTTCCCTTTGGTGATCGTGGCGGTGTGGTGATCGAGCCCTGGTTAACCGATCAGTGGTATGTGGATGCCGAAACCTTGGCAAAACCGGCGATTGAGGCCGTTAAAAATGGCACCACCAATTTTATCCCGAAAAACTGGGAAAAGACCTATTTCGAATGGATGAACAACATTCAGCCATGGTGCATTTCCCGCCAGCTGTGGTGGGGGCACCGTATTCCTGCGTGGTACGGGCCTAACGAGCAGCTCTATGTGGCAGAAACCGAAGACGACGCCTATGCGCTGGCCCGTGCCGATCACGGCGAGGGGGTTGAACTGCGCCAAGATGAAGACGTGCTCGATACGTGGTTTTCATCTGGCCTTTGGCCGTTTGCGACCCTTGGCTGGCCTGATAATACGGACGACGTGGCCCGTTACTATCCCAACGCCACGCTGGTTACGGGCTTTGATATTATCTTTTTCTGGGTGGCGCGCATGATGATGCAGGGCCTGCATTTCATGGGCGAAGTGCCGTTTAAAAATGTTTATATCCACGCGCTTGTTCGCGATGAAAAGGGGCAGAAAATGTCCAAGTCCAAGGGCAATGTTATTGACCCCTTGGAATTTATCGAACAGTACGGCGCTGATGCATTGCGCTTTACACTGGCAGCGATGGAAGCACAAGGCCGCGACATTAAATTGTCGGAATCTCGGGTCGAGGGGTACCGAAATTTCGGCACGAAGCTGTGGAACGCGGTACGTTTTGCGGAAATGTACGACTGTATTGGTGCGGAAAAGGTGCCAGCAGACTTTGATGCAAGCAAGCTCAACTCCACACTGAATAAATGGATCATTGGTGAATTGGCCGCAACAAGCGCCAAGCAAACCGCGGCGCTTGAAGCTTTTCGTTTCAATGAAGCGGCTGATGCCATCTACCACTTTACATGGGGCACCTTCTGCGATTGGTATCTGGAGCTTTCTAAACCAGCCCTGCAGGGCGAAGGCGCCGCCGCCAAAGCCGAAGTGCAAGCGACAACGGCCTATGTGATTGAAAATGTTTTGCGCCTGTTGCACCCGATCATGCCCTTCATTACCGAGGAGCTGTGGCACGCGACCGCCAAGCGCGACAATGACTTGATCCTTGATAGCTGGCCTGACCTGCCGGTTGATATGATCGATCAGGACGCTGTGGCCGAGGTGGATTGGATCATCCGCATGATTACGGATATCCGCTCTGCCCGGTCTGAATTGAATGTGAATGCGGGGGCTAAAATCCCAGCGATCGTCACCGGTGCTGGCACTGAAACTCTGGCACGGATTGAAACGCATAATGTGCTGTTATGTCGGCTGGCGCGTCTGGAAAACATCGCCGCAGGTGCCGCACCATTTGGGGCCGCGGCGCAGGTTGTGGTGGATGAAGCAGTGGTGCATTTGCCGCTGGAAGGCGCGATGGACTTGGCCGAGGAAAAATCCCGCCTGACAAAAACCATCGAAAAGACAGCGAAGGAAATTGGCGCTATTGAAGGCCGCTTGAAAAACCCCAGCTACCGCGAAAAAGCGCCTGTGCATGTGGTTGAAAAGGCTGAAAGTGACCTCGCAGACCTGATCGCCACCCGCGACAAGCTGAAAACCGCGCTTAAGCGTCTGGGTTAATAGCCAAGGGGTAGATTAAGACACTTGATCTGCCCCGATTTGCCAGCGTCGAGCTTGACCAGCTTGCCCGGGAAGGAGTCGTAGACATTATCTGTGACGCCTTCCAAGCCGCCATAGTCTTCCATCCAGTTCTGTTCGTCCACGGGGACATGCATGGGAATGATGTGTTTGAAGTCCCATGCGGCTGACACCACCTCGCGCCGTCCATCGCCCATTAGATACCAATAGGGCATCATCAGGTAATCCACTTTCAGCCCGTCAAGACCAGCCGATTGCAGCAATATCAGATCGCTGGACATATCGCCGGGGTGGAAAAAGCTGGTGCCTTCGACCGTGACCATCAGGCCAAGGTTCTGCGTTGGGTTACCGGCGTTATCGCCGTGAGAAATCCCAAACAGCCGCACATCCATGCCATCCAATTCATAAATGGCGCTTTGCCCGGTGGGGACGGGGCCATTAACGATCCGGTCCGGGTCATAGCCCGGCGCGGCGAGGGCGCGCAGCTCCTCCTCGGCCTCTGGTGTCATGATATAGCGGGCCGCGGTATTCATTTGCATATGCCGCAGGGTGGCTATGGGTGAAAAATGATCACCGTGACGGTGGCTGGAAAACACCAGATCAACCCCGTCAAAGGGCTTTTGCCCCCATTCAATGGCCAATTGGTCTGATTGACTCGGCTTGCCGTATGTGGGCAGGCCATCATCCAGCATCGCATCAAAAAGAATTTTTTTGCTGCCGATCTCAACCATGAAGGCGGTGTTGGCGATATGACAGATATGTCCCTTTGGCGGCGGAATCGGCGGCCCGAGAATATCATCTTGCGCTGACAGTTTGACCGCAAAACCGAAAGTGATGATTGCGCCAACCACTGTTGCGCTTATGATCTTGCTTTTCACCTGTCAGGCTCCTAGGCTTTGCGTATCTGGGGTTTTCCATCACTCGAACCAAGCTAGCATATTGAAAAAAATGAGTACAGATTCTCATCACCAAACATTAGGCCGCCATCACGCTGCGCCGTATCGCTATTATGATTTCATCATGGCCGGGTTTGTCACGCTTTTGCTGCTGTCCAACTTGATCGGCGCCGGAAAAGTGGCGACAGTTGACCTGCCTGTATTTGGTGAATTTTCCTTTGGCGCGGCGGTGCTGTTTTTCCCGCTGAGCTATGTGATTGGCGACGTTTTGACCGAGGTTTATGGATATGCCCGTGCCCGCCGCGTCGTCTGGGCGGGCGTTGGGGCCATGCTTTTTATGAGCTTCATGTCATGGGCCGTGGTGTCCATGCCGCCCGCCGACGGGTGGCAGGGGCAAGCCGCATATGAAAGTGTCTTTGGTCAAACCCCGCGCATTGTTGGCGCATCGCTTTTTGCGTTTTGGGCTGGGGAATTGGTCAATGCCTATGTGATGGCCCGCATGAAGGTCTGGACGGCGGGCAGGCATCTGTGGTCGCGCACCATTGGTTCGACCTTTTTTGGTCAAGGCGTCGATAGTTTATTATTCTACCCATTAGCGTTCTGGGGCGTTTGGCCGACAGATTTATTGCTGATGATCATGGCGACGAATTTTGCTTTGAAGGTCAGTTGGGAGGCCGTATTAACCCCTGTGACCTACCGTGTTGTGGCAGTTTTGAAAGCCCGTGAACAAGAAGACTATTTCGACGAAGACACCGACTTCACGCCGTTTAAGATCAAGACCTAAGGGCTGTTTATGATGAATTTAACCATGGATCATATTGTGATTTACGCATCTGACATTGATGCCTCAGAGCCATTTTACGCGGCGTTTCTTGGCCTATTGGGGTTTGAAAAAGAAAAAAATTGGGTCTTTCGCCGCGATGGTATGGCGTTTGATCTCCGCGAGGCCTTGGGCGAGAGTGAAGGGTATGAGCGCGGTGGCCCCGGTGTCGACCATGTGGGCTTTACTGCGACCGAGCGCGCGCAGGTGGACCGCGTGATGATGGATATGATGGCTGTGGGCTTTGACCACGGGCGTATCACTGAATTTGATAACGGTGACTATGCACTTTTCATCGCCGACCCTGATGGTGTGCGGTTCGAGGTGACCTGTTACGCGCGGAATTAGGTTTATTCCTGCGGCAGACCATCTTTGATGTCAAACCAATCGAGCTTATCGGCTGTATAAATATGTTTCGTCGGCGCGACGAGGTTTGGGTCATCCAGTGACGTAATGGTCACGGTGATCATTTCCGGATGGCGGGTCGAACGCCATGTTAAGCTGCTGCCGCAATCGGGGCAAAAACCACGCCGACCAAATTCGGATGATGTATATTCTTTTATGGCCTTGCCCGACCACGTGACATTGTCGGAGTCAAAATCCGCAAATGTCATGGCGTGCGCACCGGATTCGGTTTGGCATTGGCCGCAATGGCAGTATTCAGCGCCTAGGACTGGGCCTTTGACCCGGTAACGAATGGCTCCGCACATGCAACCGCCTTCGGCATCTATATTGCTCATTTAGCCCCCCCGTTCAAATCTCCAATTCGCACCAGATCGGCGTATGATCGCTGGCTTTTTCTTTTCCCCGCGGTACCCGGTCCACCTGACAGTCCTTCAGGATATCCGCAGCTTGGCACGACAGCAGCAAGTGATCAATCCTCAGGCCATTGCCCTTGGCCCATGCGCCCCGTTGATAGTCGTAAAAAGTGAACTCTTCCCCGCTTGGTTTGATTTGCCGCAGCGCGTCAGTAAAGCCAAGGTACATCAATTCACGAAATTTTTCACGCGTTTCCGGGCGGGCGAGCGCATCATCGGCCCAGCCCGCCGGATCATAAACGTCTTCGTCGGTGGGGATCACATTATAATCGCCCGCCAGCACCAATTTTTCTTCGTGTTTCAGCAGATCTTTGGCATGGGCGATCAGGCGGTCCATCCAGCGCAGCTTATAGTCGTATTTGTCGCCGGGAACGGGGTTGCCATTAGGCAGATAGATGCTGGCGATCCGCACACCGTTGATGAAGCCTTCGATATAGCGCGCTTGATCGGGGGTATCGTCATCATCCGGGAAATCTTCGCCGTCCAAGCCGCGTCTTATGTCTTCAATCGGGTATTTGGACAGGATTGCAACGCCATTATAGGTTTTTTGACCATGGGTGGCGATATTATACCCAAGGGCTTCAATCTCCATTGCGGGAAAGGCCTCGTCCACGCATTTTAATTCCTGCAGGCACGCCACGTCTGGTTGGAACTCTTCCAGCCATTCCACCACGCGGGGTAGGCGGGCTTTGATGGAATTGACATTGAAACTGGCTATTTTCATGGATTTTTACCCGCACAGAAAAGTTATCGACCGCGCGCAGTCTATCAGGCGGTGGGGATTCCGCCAGTGCATTTTTGGACGATTACAGGGGTTTAAACCGCGAAGCTGGAGCCGCACCCACAGGACGCCTGCGCATTGGGGTTGGATATTTTAAACGCTGAGCTGCCAAGGTCTTCGACAAAATCAAGTTCTGCGCCAATCACATAAAGTAACGAGGTGCTGTCGACCAAAAGCTTTACGCCATCACGTTCAACGACAATATCGTCGGGTGCGATATTGCTGTCGAATTCAAAGTTATAGCGAAAACCAGAACAACCGCCACCTTCAACCTTCACCCGCAAGCTGCTCTTGTCCACGCCTTCCCGTTCAGCAAGGAACGCAATACGCTTGGCAGCGTTTTCGGTCATGGTCATTGGCACTGGGCGTTCAGCGGGTGTGTTGGCTGTGGACATTGTGGGTTTTCCTAATCGGTTTTTTATGCGTGAACTGACGCTATATGTAAGATTTACAGCGCATTTGTCAATATGACGTAAATACCATACTAAATTAATCTACTAAAGCCCTGAAAGAAGTGTTTTTAAGACCTCGGATCGATTGCCCTTTAAGGCGCAAGCGACTAGAGTTAAGTCTCCTTCAGACTTCAGACTTCAGACTTCAGACTTCAGACTTCAGACTTCAGACTTCAGGCCAATCGGACAGCATGTGAATACAGAACAGCCAACATATCCAGTTTCTAACGGACTAGCGCCCTACGCCACGCTTGCCGCCGAGAGCAGAGGACGTCTTTATGCCGAGGATGAAGGCACCACCCGCAGCCCGTTTCAGCGTGACCGGGACAGGGTGATTCATTGTGCGACCTTTCGCCGATTGAAGCATAAAACACAGGTTTTTGTTTACCACGAGGGCGATTATTACCGTACGCGGCTTACCCATTCCATCGAAGTGGCGCAGATTGCCCGGTCGATCAGCCGTGCTTTGGGTTTGGATGAAGATTTGGCCGAAGCATTGGCTTTGGCGCATGACTTTGGTCATCCGGCCTTTGGTCATGCGGGCGAAGATGCGCTGGACGCCGCCATGGCACCGTACGGTGGCTTTGATCATAACGCGCAAAGTTTGCGATTGGTGACGCGCCTGGAACAGCGCTATGCGGCCTTTCCTGGACTGAACCTGACGTGGGAGACGCTGGAGGGGCTTGCAAAACATAATGGGCCCATAGTTTCCGCGCCGATCAATTGTGCGCACCCGCCGGAGAGTCTTCCTTATGCGCTGCGCCAATATCTGATGGAACAAGACTTGGAAATCCATACCCATGCGGGGGCTGAAGCGCAGGTTGCCGCAAATTCGGATGATATTGCCTATAATAACCACGACCTAGAAGACGGCTTGCGGGCAGGGTTATTCAGTCTTGATGACCTGCGCGATGTACCGCTGGTTGGACGAATTTTGGCGGGTGTCCGTCGCTTGTATCCAGACATTGGTCGCGAGATCCTTATCCATGAAACGGTTCGACGCATGATCAATGCCATGGTGGTCGACTTGTTAGAGGAAAGTAAAAATCGCATTCAGGGTTTGAAACCGCGCCATGTGGATGATATACGCCACGCAGACCATGCGGTGGTTGGTTTTTCAGACGCCATGCGACGGGATAGCGAAGAATTGAGGGGCTTTTTGATGACCCGCATGTATCGCCATCCTCGGGTGATGAAAATGGCTGATGAGGGTAAAAAAGTGGTGGCGGATTTATTTTCGTTTTATGTGGAAAACCCAGACCAAATGCCCGCGGAATGGGCGGCGAAAACTGAGGGGCCAAAGGCACAGAAAACCGCTCGCGTGGTGGCCGATTTTATCGCCGGGATGACCGATCGCTTTGCCCTTGATATGTATCAAGATATTTTTAGTAAAGAAATTAAATAATGAATATTTTCAACCACTACACAGATATTATTGAAGTAATACTTAATGATTTGATTGCTGCTGGCGCTCTGCCAGAGGGCTGTGATTTTTCGCGCCTGTCTGTTGAGCCGCCACGTGACGCAAGCCATGGTGATGTGGCAACCAATGCGGCTATGGTTCTGGCTAAGCCAGCCGGTAAAAATCCACGCGAACTGGCTGGCCTGATTGCCGCGCGTTTGGGGGCGGTTGACAGTGTTGAAAGTGCTGATGTTGCTGGCCCGGGCTTTATCAACCTGCGTATCGCCAATAGTTTTTGGCAGGACCGTGTGGCTGAGGTTTTAAATGCGGGTACGTCTTACGGCGCATCTGATGCGGGTGCCGGTGTCAAAGTGAATGTGGAATATGTCTCGGCCAATCCCACAGGCCCTTTGCATGTGGGGCATGTCCGTGGCTCGGTCTTTGGTGATGCGCTGTCTAACCTCTTGGCGAAGGCTGGCTATGATGTCACTAAGGAATATTATATCAATGATGCGGGCTCACAGATTGACACGCTGGCCCGGTCAGCGCATCTGCGCTATCAAGAGGCCGCAGGACGGAGTATCGGCGAAATACCAGAAGGCCTGTACCCCGGCGATTATTTGGTGCCGGTGGGTAAGGCGCTATTGGCGGAATTTGGCGACAGATATCTTGATGCCCCTGAAGAAGAATGGCTCGACGAATTTAAGGTTTTTGCGTCTGGCGCTATGATGGCGTTGATCCGCGAGGATCTGGCGACGCTGGGCATTGAACATGAAAAATTCTTCTCAGAGAAGACTTTGCACGATTCCGGCTTGATCGCTGAAGCCGTTGATTTCATGGATGGCGCAGGGTTGCTGTATGAAGGCGTGCTGGAACCGCCTAAGGGCAAGCTCCCCGATGATTGGGAGGCGCGCCCACAGACCCTGTTCAGGGCCACCGATTTCGGCGACGATGTGGACCGCGCGATTAAAAAATCCGACGGCAGCTACACCTATTTTGCCGCTGATATTGCCTATCACTATGACAAGGTGAAGCGCGGCTATACCCAACAGGTTGATGTTCTAGGGGCCGATCATGGTGGTTATGTCAAACGCCTGAAGGCGGCGGTGACAGCGCTTTCTAATGGCAAGGCGGAACTGGATGTGCGGCTCTGCCAGATGGTACGTCTGCTCAAGGGCGGTAAGCCGTTCAAAATGTCCAAGCGTTCCGGCAGCTTTATTACGATGCGCGATGTGGTGAATGAAGTGGGCCGGGATGTGGTGCGTTTCATCATGCTGACTCGGAAAAATGAGGCACAGCTTGATTTTGACTTTGATGTGGTGAGCGAACAATCAAAAGATAACCCGGTTTTCTACGTGCAATATGCCCATGCGCGGGTCTATTCGGTGATGGGAAAGGCGGCGCAGAGCTTATCGGGGATCGATCAGTCTGATGCAAGCCTTGCTACCGCTGATATGTCGCGCCTAACAGACCCGGCGGAAATCAACCTGCTGAAGGCCATGTCGGCTTGGCCACGTATGGTGGAAAGTGCTGCAAAAGCCCACGAACCGCATAGGGTCGCGTTTTATCTCTATGATTTGGCGTCTGAATTTCATAGCCTATGGAACAAAGGGAATGATGATACGAGCCTGAGATTCATTGTCGAAGACGATGAGGCGCTAACAAAAGCACGTCTTGCCATGATCAGGGCACTTTCGCTTGTTATAGCATCAGGACTTGGGGTGCTTGGCGTTACGCCAGCACAGGAGATGTAGCGCCACAAGTACAGTGGGCACTTAGGGAGGAGACGATGGCAATACGGGACCCAAAACGTGGGGGTGGCCGCTTTGATGAAGCGGACCGTCTGCCGTGGTTAGAGGCCGTAGAGGAGCGGGATGACCAAATTGTTGGTCAGGTTCGCCGCCGTTTTCTTCTGATTGTTGGAGCCATTATCATTCTCGCCCTATTTGGCAGCTTAATTCTGTATGCCTATAACAAGGGGCAAGAAGCAGGTGCCAGTGGCCGCATTGATGAACCACCCTTGGTTTTGGCCCAGGATGGTCCGTCCAAGGTTCAGCCGAATTCCCGTGGTGGTATTGATGTACCAGATCAGGACCGCTTGGTTTTTGATCGCATTACCGGCACTGATAGTTCGGGCAATGAAAACGTGGGTGCCAGCCCAGAGCAACCCATAACCCTGCCGCCGTCCACGCAAACACAAGGCAGCCAAGCCGACGCCAGCGGCGCTGCTACAACGCAACCAGCGCAAACCCAAACTCAGGGTCAGACTCAGACACAGACTCCGGCACAGACTCAGACTCAGACTCCGGCACAATCGGTGGTCGTCCCGGTTCAGATGCCTGCGGACGATATAGAGACCAATACATCCAGCCAAAACTCGGGTGTCAGAGAGATTATTCCAGCCAATGCTTGGCGTATCCAGTTGGGTGCATTCGGCTCTGCCCGTTCTAGCGAGATAGCTTGGGATCAGCTGCAAGCCCGTTTTCCGGCAGTTCTGGGTGCTTTGTCGCTGGAGGTTGAGCCATTGACGCGCCCGGGTTCACCAGACCTGTACCGAATGCGGGGTGGCCCATTCAATAGCCGCGCTGGCGCGGATCGGGCCTGTGCCACACTGCGTGCTGCGGGACAGGGCTGCTTTGTTGTTGTCCCTCGTTAATATCTTTACTGGGATCCCCCTCCTATGAGTATTTCGGCAATTTTTGCGCCTGCCGGGCCAGATTTATCAGACGATGAAAAGGCTTTCTTCAAAGACGTCGGCCCGGCCGCCTTCATTCTTTTTGCTCGCAACATAGAATCTCCGGATCAGGTGCGTAAATTGATTGACGAGCTGCATGACTGCACAGGCAGTGTGCTTTTGCCGATCATGGTTGATCAGGAGGGGGGGCGCGTGCAGCGACTTGGCCCGCCACATTGGCGAAAATATCCCGCCATGGGGGTGTTCGGCAAATTGGCCGGGCGAAATAAAGAACTGGCCAAGGAGGCGCTATTTTTAAATGTTCGTCTTTTGGCGCGTGAGCTTTGTGCGCTGGGCATTAATGTCAATACACTTCCTGTATTGGATGTACCGGTTCAGGGGGCTGATGATATCATTGGCGATCGTGCATTATCGCCGAATCCTGGATTGGTCGCCGAATTGGGCGAGGTTGTTATATCCGCATTGCTCGCTGAGGGGGTTGCCCCTGTCATCAAACATATTCCGGGCCACGGCCGGGCCCGGGTTGACAGCCATAAGGCACTGCCCGTTGTAGACGCGGACGCGCAGCTATTGCGCCGCACCGACTTTTTCCCGTTTTCCGCGCTCGCAAGCCCGGCTTTGGCAGGCAGAGGGGGGGCTGCGCAGGATAGGGGCGCGGCGACATCCGGCTCGATTGCTCCCTTTGCCCCTATTGCTCCGTTTGCAATGACCGCCCATGTGGTTTATTCGGCGCTTGATGCGGATAATCCTGTGACGTTTTCTAAGAAAATCATTGGCGATCTTATCCGTGAAGAATTTGGCTATGACGGCCTGTTGATGAGCGACGACCTCTCCATGGGGGCCTTGGAGGGGGATATGACTGAGCGCACCAAAAGGTCGCTGACAGCCGGGTGTGACTTGGTGCTGCACTGCAATGGCAAGTTGGATGAGATGACGGTTATCGCGGATGCATCGGTGGCACTTTCCCGTGATAAACAGCTACAGCTGGATGCCGCGGTAGGCGGCGATCCGAGCAATAGCGCCAATCATACTGAGACGATGCTGGCGGCACGCGATCGTGCGCTTTTGCATTTGGGGTGGACGCCCGAAAACAGGGGGGCTTGACCACCATGGACATGATCAGCAATCTTTTCACAGCAATCACGGTTTGGGCCGTGCCCGTTTTGGTCGCCATTACCATTCATGAAGCCGCCCATGGCTACGCTGCCTATGCTTTGGGTGACCCTACAGCCAAGTCACAGGGACGTTTATCCCTTAACCCGGTACGGCACATCGACCCGTTTGGCACGATTTTGCTGCCCATTTTGCTATTGTTATTTGGCGGGGTTATCTTTGGATATGCCAAGCCCGTTCCGGTTGACGCCCGTAATTTCCGCAATCCCCGCGCGCATATGGCCATCGTCGCCTTGGCTGGCCCACTGTCGAATATCTTGTTGGCGGTTATCGGTGGGCTTTTGATCTATTCCACGCTGGTCATGCCCGATTTTTTGCGGAATTTCTTTGGCGCTAATTTCCTTAATTTCGTCTGGATCAACTGCCTGCTGGCGGCGCTAAACCTGTTGCCGCTGCCGCCCTTGGATGGCAGTCGGGTGGTCTCGGGTCTGCTGCCGTGGCGTTTGGCGTATCACTATAATAAGCTGGAACCATGGGGAATTCTGATTTTGGTTGGGATTATTTTCATTTTGCCAATGGCAGGGCAGATTGTAGGATTGAATATTGATCTTGCGCGTGTTCTGATACTGCAGCCTGCGCAGGGGATAGAGGACTTCGTCCTGTCACTGGTTGGGGTGCGTTAAAGGCGAGGGGCGCGACCGAGGATTTAAGGCTACAAAATGTCAGACAACGAACAAGAACTCGATTTGCAAGGGGCTGGCTTTGATCCATCTGGTGATGGTTTTGATGACGGCTATGAAACCGCCAGTGCGCATCAGCTTGTTCTCAACCTAGAGGGTTTCGAAGGACCGCTGGATTTGCTGCTGCTGCTTGCGCGGGCGCAAAAGGTTGATTTGACGCAAATCGCCATTCTGCCACTGGTGGAACAGTATCTTGATTTCATTGCTGAGGCCCGCCGCCTAAAACTTGAAGTGGCGGCGGATTATTTGGTGATGGCAGCATGGCTGGCTTATTTAAAGTCACGGTTGCTTTTGCCGGACGAGGCAGATGATGATGAGCCAAGCGCCGAAGAAATGGCGATGCGCTTGCAATTGCAACTGCAAAGATTGAACGCCATGCGCGATTGTGGGGCGCGGCTGATGGGGCGGGACCGCATGGGCCGCGATACGTTTGCGCGCGGCAATCCAGAGCCTGTTATCGTCCATAAAAAAGCAGCTTATGACGTGACGCTTTACGAATTGCTCAAGGCGTATGCGCAGCAGCGGACAAGAAATACGGTGGTGGCCCTGCATATTCCCGTGCGTCCGGTCTATACCTTGGACGAGGCGCTGCATAGACTGTCAAAAATGTTGGGGGAAATGCCCGACTGGACCATATTGCAGGCGTTCCTGCCGAGCCATTTGGATGACCCGCGCATGGTGCGCTCGGCGATTGCAAGCATGTTTGTGGCTGGCTTGGAATTGGCACGAGAGGGCAAGGCAGAAATTCAGCAAACGGAAACATTTGGGCCAATTTTCATGCGGGGCAAAAACCCGCAGCAGAGACAAGACTAACAGGGGGCGCGGTGCGCTAGAATATATTTATGAGTAGCGAAGACCAAGAACAAGCCATCAATGACGCGCCAACAGCGTCTGTGTCGGCCGACGCCGCTGCAGAGCATCTGCGGATGGTCGAAGCACTGCTTTTCGCAGCGGGGGAGGCCCTGTCCGTTGAAGAGATTGCCGAGCGACTGCCAGACGGTGCCGATGTCGCGGGCCATATCGAGACCATCCGAGGCTTTTATGCCGGTCGCGGGGTTAATCTCGCGCATTTGGCGGGTAAATGGCTGTTTCGCACGGCGCCTGATTTATCTTTCTTGCTGCGCGAAGAGGTTGAGGAACAACGCAAGCTATCGCGGGCGGGTGTGGAAACCTTGGCCATTATTGCCTACCACCAGCCTGTCACACGGGCCGAGATTGAAGAGATTCGCGGTGTTGGGATTTCTAAAGGAACGCTTGATGTGTTGATGGAGGCCGGATGGATCAAGTTGAAAGGACGCCGCCGAACCCCCGGTCGTCCGGTAACCTATGGCACGTCTGAAGAATTTCTGGTGCATTTTGGCCTTGAAAGTTTGGATGTCCTGCCCGGCTTGGATGAATTGAAGGCGGCTGGCCTGTTGGATAGCGTGGATAAGGCGCTGTCGAAAATGGAAGAGGAAATGTCGCGCCAGCGTGAGGCCGAGGCGGCGCAAATGGATATTGAAAAAGCCATCGAGGATGCTGCAAATGCGGATGGTCAGGCCAAAATTGAGGCCGCCGACCATGATGATGATGTGCTGCCAGAGGTGGTCGAGGGCCAAGCGGCCCAAGACGAGGATATCGATGGGGTTGAAGAAACTTGGGAAGACGACGTGATTGAAAGCCGCAATCTTGAAGAAATCCTCGAAGATGATGATGAGGATGATGAGATTGGCGAAGATGAGGATAGCCTAGAGCATCGCCGCGCGAAGGCCATCCCCACGTTGGAATTGGTAAAAGACAGCCTGACCTCCATGGTGGATGACGATGAAGGCGAGCGCTCATGATGGGCGTGGGCCGTGATGCATCCAAGGGGTTGGATTTCAAAGGTGTCGCCCACAGTTATGGTCATCAGCAGGTTTTAAGCGATATTAGTTTTCATATTGATCCGGGCGAAATTCTTTGCCTTTTGGGGCCTTCGGGCTGTGGCAAGACGACCAGCTTGCGCCTTGTCGCTGGGTTAGAGGACCTGCAGCAGGGCGAAATTGCGCTGGGGGGGGATGTTATTGCCATTCCGGGCGAAGCGGTGCCAACAGAGGCGCGCGGGGTTGGTTATGTCATTCAGGATTTTGCACTTTTTCCACATTTGAATGTATTTGATAATGTTGCGTTCGGCTTAAAGGGTCAGTCTAAAGCCAAGGCCAAGGAAACCGTCGAGGATTTATTGGCTTCGGTGGGGCTTGGTGGGCGTGACAGCGCATATCCGCACCAATTGTCGGGGGGCGAACAGCAGCGGGTGGCTTTGGCCCGGGCATTCGCGCCAAAGCCCCAAATTCTGCTGTTGGACGAGCCATTTTCGTCGTTGGATGTGTTGATCCGCAAGGATTTGCGTCTGGTGACGCGTGACTTGGTTAGGTCACGGCATATCCCCGCGCTTTTGGTGACCCACGATCCGCTTGAGGCGGCGCAAATGGGGGATCATATTGCGGTCATGCAAAACGGGCATATCATTCAGTATGGCGACTTGGATCAGTTGAAAAATGCGCCTGCCAGTGAATTTGTGCGGGAACTCTTTGCAGCGCCCGCCTAAATCTGACAATATGCGCCAGAATCGGATGTATAGAATGCATCCTAAGTATCGGGGTGAGAGCCTGACAAATGGAGTTTTAAAATGGGTATCAGCATTTGGCAGATATTGATTGTTGCGGTTCTTGTTGTGCTGCTGTTTGGCCGGGGTCGCATTTCCGACCTGATGGGCGACGTGGCCAAGGGGATTACGAGCTTTAAAAAGGGCATGAAGGAAGACGATTCTGGCCATGCCGCATCAGGTGGCGAATCGTCCCAAGACAGTAAAACCATTGATGCCAAAGCCATCGACAATAGCGCCGCATCGGTCGGTAGCGCCGAGAAAGAAAAAGATAAGGCCAACTAGTCGTTCCCGCCCGGCGTGAATTGGGCCTGATCGATTTCGGCGACGTGGGGCCGCCTCTCTGTTTCGAAGGGCGGCTTCTTTGTTAGTTCAATGACGATAAGGATTTAATCGGAACATGTTCGATATTGCATGGTCAGAAATTTTGCTGATTGGCGTGCTTGTTCTGTTGGTTATGGGGCCAAGCGAGCTGCCCAAAATGATGCGGAGCATTGGCCGCGTTATGGGTAAAGCACGGTCTTTTTCCCGCCAATTCAAGGCTGGCCTTGATGATATTGCGCGCGAGACTGAGTTGGACGAAATTCGCCGCAAGGCTAATCAAGCACAAACTCTGCGCCCAGACGCCCTTTTGGCATCCGCCATTGATGAAGACGGCGAAATCCGTGAAAGCCTGTCGGGGCAGGTCAAGTCAGAGGACGGTGCAAGCCCCACAAACGATGGTCGAAAATCCGCTCAAGACGGTAAGGCATCATGAGCGTGGGAAATAAGGCCGAAGACCCGACAATGGAGGGGCCCGCGGAAGATGATGTTATGCAGCAATCCGCCGCCCCCCTGTTGGAGCATTTGATCGAACTTCGTCAGCGCCTGCTTTACGCCATGTTGGGCGTTCTGATTGCTTTTGCCGCCTGTTATTCTGTTGCCGACCAAATCTATGATTTTTTGGTGGCCCCGTTGGCCGCGGCCTTTGAAGGACAAGAAGGCCGACGGATGATTTACACCGGCCTGCACGAAGCCTTTTTTACAAAGATCAAAGTGGCGTTTTTTGGCGCCATTATGATTGCCTTTCCATTGATTGCGATTCAGGTATGGAAATTTGTCGCACCGGGCCTTTACAAACATGAACGTGGTGCCTTTTTACCGTTTCTGGTTGCGACACCGGTGTTGTTTGCCGCTGGTGCGGCCTTGGTCTATTATCTGGTAATCCCCATGGCGTGGAAGTTTTTCATTGGTTTCGAGACACCCGGCGGTCCGGGCACGCTGCCCATCGAATTAGAAGCCCGTGTCGGTGAATATCTTTCACTGATCATGAAGCTGATCTTCGCTTTTGGCTTTTGTTTTCAGTTACCAGTGCTGTTAACCTTGATGGGTCGCGCTGGTTTGGTGACGGCCGCAGGGCTGCGTGAGAAACGCAAATATGCGATTGTTATCACCTTTGCAGTGGCCGCATTTTTGACGCCGCCAGATGTGATTTCCCAAGTAGGCCTAGGTATTCCTGTGCTTTTACTGTATGAAATATCCATCATTGCGATCGCTATGGTAGAACGCAAAAAAGCAAAAGCAAAAAAAGACTAAACATTCATTAATTCAATAAGTTATATATTTATGTTCGACTTAAACTTTATACGAGAAAACGCAGAAAAATTTGACACTGGCTTGGCGCGACGCGGTGCTGAAGCTATGAGTGCGGCCATATTGAAGCTGGACGCCGAGCGACGCGATGTACAGACCAGAATGCAGGATGTGCAAGCGGCGCGTAATGCAGCGTCCAAGGAAATTGGCGCGGCGAAATCACGGGGGGAAGACGCCGCCGATGCTATTGCTGCTGTTGGTGAATTGAAGGCAAGCATTCAATCGCTGGAAGACGAAGACCGCGATTTGGGTGCACGTCTTAAAGATATGCTTTCGCGTATTCCCAACCTGCCCATGGATAGCGTGCCGGACGGGGCGAGCGAAGATGAAAATGTGGAACTTCGTATCGAGGGCACGCCAGCTAAATTTTCCTTTACGCCCAAAGAACATTTCGATTTGGGCGAAGGCCTTGGCATGATGGACTTTGAACGCGCGGCCAAAATGTCTGGCGCGCGCTTTGTTATGCTGTCCGGTCAGTTGGCCCGCATGGAGCGGGCGCTGGGGCAGTTTATGCTTGACCTACACACGGGCGAACATGGCTATGAAGAGCGCATGACGCCCGCGATGGTGCGCGATGAAGCGCTTTTTGGCACCGGCCAATTGCCGAAATTTGGCGAGGACCTGTTTCGCACCGAAAATGACTATTATCTGATCCCGACGGCCGAGGTGACGCTGTCGAACATTCATGCGGGCGAGATTATTCCGGCCAGTGAATTGCCGAAGCGCTTTACCGCGCTGACCCAGTGTTTCCGCTCTGAAGCGGGCGCTGCGGGCCGTGATACTCGTGGGATGATCCGCCAGCACCAGTTCAATAAAGTTGAATTGGTTTCTGTGGTTGCCCCCGAAGACGGTGAAAGCGAATTAGAGCGCATGACGGGTGCCGCCGAAAAGGTCTTGAAGCGCCTTGGCCTACCATATCGCGTCGTCGCCTTGTGTACGGGGGACATTGGCTTTGGCGCGCGCAAGACGTTTGATCTAGAGGTCTGGCTGCCCGGTCAAGACCGTTACCGGGAAATTTCCTCCTGTTCGCTCTGTGGTGATTTTCAGGCGCGGCGCATGAATATGCGTATGCGTCCAGAGGGCGAAAAGAAAACGACCTATCCGTCCACATTGAACGGGTCCGGCGTCGCCGTGGGGCGGGCCTTGGTCGCGGTGATGGAAAATTACCAAAATGAAGACGGCAGTATCCGTGTGCCGGACGCTCTCAAGCCCTATATGGGCGGTATTGACGTGATCGCTGCATCATGAGTGACCTGCATCCATCTTTCGAGCGTATATTGATCACCAATGATGATGGAATCAATGCATCGGGAATGGCGGCTATGCGCAGGATTGCCGCGAAACTGAGCGATGACGTATGGGTTGTGGCTCCCTTGAATGAGCAATCTGGGGCAGGGCATTCATTAAGCCTGACGCTGCCCCTGCGGATGCGTAAAATTGAAGACAAAGTGTTTGCCATCAGTGGGACACCGACCGATTGTGTGATGATGGCGCTTAATCATGTTATGAAGGATAAACGGCCGACCTTGGTTCTTTCGGGCGTCAATCGGGGCATTAATTTGGGCGAAGACGTGACCTATTCCGGCACCGTGGCGGGCGCAATGGAGGGCACATTGGCTGGCGTACCATCTATTGCTTTGTCGCAGCAACGCTTAGAGGATAGCCGCAAGGGTGATTGGGATGTGGTTGAAGCGCATGCGCCGGATGTCATTAAAAAACTGGTGCAGGCCGAGTGGCCCGAGGGTGTGTTCCTTAATGTCAATTTTCCGGCGATGGATGCTGGCGCCGTCAAAGGGATTCGTGCCACCCAGCAAGGTCAACGGGACCTGAATGAATTGAAAGTTGATGAATATACCGACCCGCGGGGCTTTCCCTATTATTGGTTTGGTTTAACCCGCAGTTTTGATGACAGCGTGGATAATTCCGACCTCAAGGCTGTTCGGGACGGTTATATCTCTGTCACGCCCTGTCATCTTGACCTGACCCACTATGAGACCCTGACGCGGTTGCAGATGATTTTGGGTGAAGAGTTCTAACTCTGCTGCCTGTCTCTTCAAGCATGAATACAATCAAAAGTAGTTTTAATGTGGTGTGTTGCCGTGCATTTGGTTGTATTGTGGCCTTAATAAGGCATGCTGATTTGCCAATGATGATTGTTTAGGCTAGGCTTCCCTTACGGACGCCTTGTTTCAAGCGTTCATTGTTCTTTGGGGGGGGGATTCATTTGAGCAATTGCTAAGTTTAGAAATTTAACTATCTGCGAGGATCGGTCTTAACGTTCCTCCGGACACGAACCGGGTGGCTGACCACCTGGTAAATTGACTAGTCGATAAACGTTCATAATCCATAGGGGGGAATTCATATGAACAATAAATATGTATACATGATTGTGGCGGCCATTGTGGCCACCATTGCCTATTTTGTCGGAACCCATGATTTGTTTGCTGCTGAAGGCGGCGGGCTATCAGACAGATGGTGGTTTGCGATGATCTTGGCTGTTGGCTTGGGGGCTGGCGGCACAGGTGGCAGCGATGTTGTATCTATCCTAGTTGAAGGCATCACCGGTTATATCAACACGATGATCCTATTTGTGATCTTTGGTGTTATTATACATCTGGCTATCAGCATGGGGCTAAACGGTGCAGCGTTTGATGCGATGGGCACAGTAATGGCAGGCGTGACCTATGCCGTTTCTGGCTTGTTTACCAATCTTGTGCTGAGCTATCTGCGCAAAGCAAACTAGTCGAAACAGATTGAAATGATAATTGGTGAAGGCCGCGTTTATCGAAGCGCGGCCTTTACTGCATTTAGCGTCCTGTCGATCTCGTCGGACGTATTGTAATGCGCGATTCCAATACGAACGCCGCCGATATTTTCGTCCAGACCCAGTTGGCGATAGACCTCTAGCGCGTAATTATGCCCACTCCAGATAAAGATATTTTCAGCCGCCAGCGCTTTGGCGATATCGGCGGGGCTATGGCCTTCTGCGGTAAAGGAAACGGTGGGAACGCGGTGCGCGATGCGGTTGGCATTTGTAATGCCAATGATGGACACGCCTTTGATGTCTTGCAGGCCATCAATGAGTTTGATTGCCAAGGCGTTTTCATGATCTTGCGATGCTTTGAACGCCGCGGCCAGATGCGTACGCCGATCCCCATCTGCGCCCATTTTTTGTCCCAGCGCAGCAAAATAATCAACGGTCGCCGTTAATCCAGCCAGCAATTCAATCTGCGGTGTGCCGGTTTCGAACTTGGTGGGCAAAGCATCGCCCACGCTGCGGCACTTGTAGGCGTGCATGGATTGGAGAAGCTCTTTACGGCCCCACAGGATGCCCAGATGCGGACCAAAGAATTTATAGCTACTACAGGCCAGGAAATCACAACCCAAGCCCTGCACATCGACCAAACCATGGGGGGCGAATTGAACGGCATCGATAAAGACCAACGCGCCGTATTTCTTAGCCACATCTGTCAGCGCCTTAATGTCGTTGATACTGCCGGTCACATTGCTGGCATAACCCAGCGCGACAAGCTTTGTTTTCGCGCTCATAACGGCGTCCAGAGCGTCTGCTTCCACGTGCCAACTGTCGGTATCGAACTCCACCCATTTTATGGTGAGCCCTTTATCATGGGCGATCTCCAGCCAAGGGGAAATATCAGCTTCATGATCCATCCGGCTGATGACGATTTCATCACCCGGCTGAAAGTCGCGGCAAATGCTGCGCGACATGTGCAGGGTCAGCGTCGTCATGTTGGGGCCTATGATGATTTCGTCCGCATCAGCCGCGCCCAAAAAGTCCTGCATGGCGCGGTGTGCCGCATGCACCACATCGCCTGCACGTATGCTGGTGGCGAACTGGCCGCCCAGATTGGCGTTGGATGTGGCAAAACAGTCCGCAACCGCATCAATCACCATTTGTGGCACTTGTGTTCCCGCTGGATTATCCAAATAGGTGCGGATTTGATCATTGTCTTTGATAGCCAGTGCGGGAAAAGCAGCACGCAGCTCGTCGATGGGGAATGGGGGCATAGGGTGGGCCTGTTTTTCTATTATTTGTGATTGGGGGTTTGTTTCTGCCATAAATATCCGGCTGCGGCAAAGTCTGAAATGGCCGAACCGACTGATTTGAAAATGGTGATCTCGTCGGTGCTGCCCCGTTGCCATTTTGTGTCAGGATCGCTTAATTCCGCAATAATGTCGTCTTCGCTGATGTGGCCCGACTGAATCGCTTGTAAAATCTCTCCTGCCTCAGCCAGCGCACCCGCCCGGGTATCGACAAAGATGCGCCCCTTTGCCATCAGCGCACTGTCGGCTTCTGCCATATCGGGGCGATAAGCGCCGACCAAGCCGACATGAGTGCCCGGGCGCACCAAATCACATTTGATCAGTGGCTCTGTGGTCAGCGTGGCTGCGGAAATGATGTCCGCGTCGCCTTGGGCCATCTTTAAGTCGTCAATTGCCTCGACCGGGCAGGGCATTTTAGGCGACAGGCTTTTGGCCAAAGCTTCGGCTTTTTCATGGCGTCGCCCCCATATGAGAATACGCGCCAAATCATGAAAGCGGGCATGGGCTTCAATAAGATGCGGCGCAAGGGCACCTGTGCCAATCATCAGCAGTGTCCTGGCATCTTTGCGCGCCAATCGGCTGGATGCCAATGCCGACACGGCGGCGGTGCGACGCAGAGTGAGGGCAGTTCCGTCCAACATCGCCAGCGGTCGACCGCTGGCACCGTCTAGTAACAGGTAATTGCCATAGACGCTTGGCTCGTTACGGCGGGCGTTATCGGGAAAGATCGTCACTAATTTTATGCCAATTAAGTCGCCCGCACGCCACGCAGGCATATAGAGGAGGGTCGCGTCTGATCCTTCAACCTGTGTGGCGGGCATGTTGATTTGGTGGTGTATTCTTTGTGGCGCTGTGGGTGGGTTTAGATAGCCGCTACTTATGGCGGGCACCAGTCCGTCGAAATCCAAATTTTCACAAATCTCTTGCCCGCTGAATGTTTGCATTTTTACGACTCTTGGTTAAATTGAAATCCGTCTAATTATGTAGCGGATACAGCGTTATGCAATCCGCACCGATATACAATAACTTCTTGCGAGGAAAAACACGTGAGCGATGACCCCACCAGTACCAGCACCCAAGATTATATGGCTCAAATTACCGCAAGCTTTATGGCATCGGCCAGTGAAAGGTTGGATGAATTAGATGCAGTCATTGACCAATTATATAATGGGCGTGGCGATCGCGGCGCGATGGTCGTAAAACTGTACCACGACATTCATAGCATGAAAGGGAATGCCGGGACGTTCGGGTTTCCATTGGTATCCATCATTTGTCATCGCCTTGAGGATTATATGGAATCCTCTCGACGTTTGGAACAAAATGAATGGTTGGAGGTGCAAAAATTCTTCGACGAAATGCGCGCCATAATCGAATCAGGCAAAGACCCCAAGAAAGAGCGCGGCGAAGCGATCCTTGCGGCCTTGCCAAGCGCCGCAGCGAGCGGGAGTCGCGAAAAGACAGCAGTCGCGCCACTGGATGTGAAGGTTCTTTTGGTGTTGACCTCTGGAGTTGTCCGCCGAGCCTTGGGTACGGCTTTGAGCGCGCGCGGTGTGGATGTGGTTTTTGTTGATAATCCGCTGGCGGCATTGGATCTGAGTTTGGCTTTGAAGCCTGACTATGTGGTATCCGCGCAAGAGCTGAGCCATTTTAGCGGCAGCGAATTGGCGGGTGTCTTGAGTGTTCTTAACCAGACCAAACATGTTAAATTTGCTCTTTTGACCTCTAAGGAAAACCTGTTGTCAGGGAAAGAAAAATCAGCCGCCATTGTCATCCGTAATGACCGCGATGCACCGGCCAAAGTTATCAAGTGGTTGGAGGCATGTGAGGCGTCTGGTTAATTTATGGAATGTCGTTCATAGACCCTAGGTGGCAGCGCCTAAAAGTGTTGAAAGCGCCGCTGACAAAATCTAAACTTCCGCCATGCTTCGGGGATGTCATCATATTGTGATTTTTGCACTTGTCTTGGGTGGGCTGTCGGCCTGTGCAAGCAAGGATTATGACTACCGCAATATTGACCCGACCTATCAGGTTCGCAACGCCCCGATCCCCGTGCCTTGGCCGCGTATGAAGCCAAAACCGGGTACAGGGTCAAGTGTGACCCAAGTGGCTAACAGCAGTCCTGTATCGCAAAATAATCAAGCTATGGGCAGTGGTCGTTCGGTTGCAGTGCAGCGTGGCGATACGCTCTATTCCATTTCTAAATCATCGAATGTCGATATGCGCGCCCTTATCGCATTGAATGACCTGTCGGCCCCGTACCGGCTGCGCGTGGGGCAACGTTTGCGTTTGCCAGTAACCGCCAAGCATAAAGTGCAAAGGGGCGAGACCAGTTATAGTATTTCCCGCCGATATGGCGTTGACCTAACCAGTCTTGCACGGCTCAATAACATGACGCCGCCTTATCGGCTGCATGTCGGGCAGGAGTTGAATATACCAGGGCTCGGCGGTGCCACCACAGCAGGCACCCGTTCTACGACTGGGTCGATTGGCCGGATCGGTGCCCCGCCACCACGCGAAGGGACAGCCTTCTTGTGGCCAGTAGACGGCGAGACAATCTCGTCCTTTGGCCCGAAGACTGGAGGTATTCAGAATGACGGGATCAATATCCGTGCACGGGCGGGTACTGATGTGCGGGCGGCCGAGGCAGGCGTGGTAGCATATTCCGGGAGCGGTATTCGGGGCTTTGGCAATTTGTTATTGGTGCGGCATGATGGGGGGTGGGTTACGGCCTATGCACACAATGCTGATTTGTTGGTTTCACGAGGGGACCAGGTGCGGCGCGGACAGCCCATTGCGCGGGTTGGTAACACCGGCGCTGTATCGACGCCGCAGTTGCATTTCGAAGTGCGCAAGGGAACTCGGGCGGTCAATCCTGTCCGTCATTTGGCTCGCAGGTAGGCCAATCGCCATGAATTGACGCTTTGATCCTTGTAAAAAACCTCGTAAACACCCATTTCTTTTTTATTCTGTAGTGGGTATAGTCCAGCCGATTCCCAAGGTCATGACCAAACGGACGACCTTGCGGGGGGGAGTTCAATTTCAGTTTCCGTCACCTAAAGACGAGAGAGAGCCAATATGTTTATTTCCGAAGCTTATGCACAAACCGCTGGCGGTGCGCCTGCGGGTCCCGATTTTTTCACGGCACTTTTGCCGTGGTTATTCATTATCTTGATTTTCTATTTCCTTTTGATCCGGCCGCAACAAAAGCGGCAAAAGGAGCACCGCAACATGGTTGAAGGTGTGCAAAAGGGCGATACAGTTGTGACCCAAGGTGGCATCATTGGTAAGGCCAAAAAGGTGAGCGACACTGAAGTCAGTGTCGAGATTGCCGATGGCGTTCAGGTACAGGTTGTGAAATCAACGCTGGCTGACGTTCGCAGCAAAGACGCGTAGAACAACGCGAAATCAATAAAGGTCCGGGGCCATGTAGGGTCCTTATAGGTGTTCAGTATGCTCGAATTTTCCAAATGGAAAGCAACCATGATCCTTCTGGTCTGTCTGGCCGGGTTCGCGTTTGCCTTTCCAAATTTCCTGACGCGCGAACAGGCCGATGACCTGCCGTCTTTCCTGCCATCATCACAGGTTAATCTGGGTCTGGATTTGCAGGGCGGCTCGCACATGTTGCTTGAAGTGGATGTGGACGCGGTTGTCGCTGAACGTCTGGAAGTAATTCTCGACGATATTCGCCAAACCCTGAGGAAAGAGCGTATCGGCTATACCGGGTTGCGTATTCAAGGGGATCAGGTGGTGTTTCGTTTGCGCGATGACGCGGAAAGCGAAAAAACCATCGATATCTTGGAGACCCTGCGCCAACCATTGAGCAATAATGTGATCGCGGCCATTTCTTATGACACCGAAGTTGAAGTCACAGATGCAGGCTTGATTGCCATGCATATGAGCGAGCAAGGCATTATGGAACGCCGTCAAAATGCGGTTCAGCAGTCCATCGAAATTGTTCGCCGCCGTGTCGATGAGATGGGCACGCGGGAGCCTAGCATTCAGCGCCAAGGCGATGACCGCGTTTTGGTTCAGGTGCCCGGCTTGCAAGACCCAGCCCAATTAAAGGCTATGCTGAATACCACCGCAAAACTGTCTTTTCATCTGCTGGACGAGACCGCCTCGCCTACGGATATCGAGCGCGGGCGAGTGCCACCGGGCTCTAAAATCCTTCACTATACAGACCCCGCATTCCCCCCCATTGCGGTGCGTCGTCGGGCCATGGTGTCTGGCGAAAACCTTGTGGATGCCCAACCGTCGTTTAATGAAAACGGCGTTCCTGTGGTCTCTATCCGTTTTGATATTGCAGGGGCACGCCAGTTTGGCGATGTGACCCGCAATAATGTGAACCGTCGTTTTGCCATTGTTCTTGATGACGAAGTTATCAGCGCGCCAGTGATCAACGAGCCGATCCTCGGTGGGCAGGCGCAAATCTCTGGCGGCTTCACGGTGCAGACGGCCAATGATTTGGCAACCCTTTTGCGCGCCGGCGCTTTGCCCGCACCGTTGACCATTCTGGAAGAGCGTACTGTTGGCCCGGAACTGGGTGCCGATAGTGTGGAGGCCGGTAAAACCGCCTTCCTTATTGGCCTAATCGGCGTTTTGATCTTCATTGTTTTGGCTTATGGCCGATTTGGGCTCTATGCCAATGTGGCGCTGGTGGTGAATATCGCGCTGCTGCTTGGCGGATTATCAGCCTTAAGCGCAACGCTTACCTTGCCCGGTATTGCCGGGATTGTCTTGACGATCGGTATGGCCGTTGATGCCAATGTTTTGGTGTTTGAGCGAATACGTGAGGAAACTCGACTTGGTCGAACGCCCATGGCGGCGGTCGATACGGGCTATCGCCAAGCGATGAGCACCATCATGGATGCCAATATAACGACGCTGATCGCGGCGCTGATCCTGTTCCAGTTTGGTTCCGGCCCCATCAAGGGCTTTGCGGTGACGCTGACCATTGGGATTTTAACATCCGTCTTTACCGCCGTGACCTTGACGCGCTTTATTATTGCCATGTGGCTGCGCCGTGCGCGTCCGTCTGAACTGAAATTATAGGAGACCGGCGATGTTGTTAAAACTGGTGCCAGAAAATACATCCATCCCCTTTCTGAAGTTTCGCATGTTCGCGGCGGTGGCGTCATCGCTTTTGATCGTTGCATCAATTGTGCTGTTTTTAGTCAACGGACTGAACAAGGGCATCGACTTTGAAGGCGGTATCATGATGGAGGTGGGCACACCACAAATCGTGGATGTGGCGGAATATCGCGCGATTATTGGCGGTTTGGAGCTGGGGGATACGTCGGTGACGTCCTTTGGTGAAGCCATTGAGGTTGCGGATATATCACACCGTGTTTTGATCAGGATCGAGCGCCAACAAGGGGATGACGCCGCTGGCATCAGTGATGCTGACGCCCAGTTGATCGCCGTTGAAAAAGCGCAAACCGCCATCAACGCGTCAATCGCTGATGCATCCTATCGCCGTGTAGAATTCGTAGGTCCCAAGGTCGCGGGTGAATTGGTTGAGGCAGGTGTCCTATCCGTTGCCATCGCGGTTTTAGCGGTGCTGGTCTATATTTGGTTCCGGTTTGAATGGCATTTTGGTGTCGGGGCCGTTGTGGCATTGATCCATGACGTTTTGCTGACCATTGGCTTTTTTGCGCTGACGGGGCTGGAATTTAACCTTTCCATTATTGCGGCGATTATGACCATTGTCGGTTACAGTCTGAATGATACGGTGGTGGTTTATGACCGGGTGCGGGAAAATCTGCGCAAATACCAATCCATGCCGCTTGATGAATTGCTCGACTTTTCGCTCAATCAAACCCTCTCACGGACGCTGATGACGTCTTTGACCACGCTGATGGTGCTGGTTGCGTTGTTCTTGTTCGGCGGCGCGGTGATCCAAGGCTTTACCGCGGCGATGATCTGGGGCGTATTTGTGGGTACATATTCATCCGTATTTATCGCCGCGCCAGTTCTTGTCTTTTTGGACTTGCCGCGCGGGGCTTTGCTTGAAAATGACGATGAAAATGCTCTGCCTAAGCCGCAATTTGATTAAAGATAACGCACTGAGCAGAAGGCGCGATCCCTATCATGCAATTCAAAGAAGAAAACGCATCAACGGCCCTGCAAATATCGGGATATGGGGATGGTGGCTTTCGGATAGGTGGCACGCGTTATGGCTCAAGTCTGATCCTATTCGCGGATGAATTGGTTGAGTTGGCCGTCGATGATTTATCGCTATTGAACGTCGGCCATGTTCAGCCATTGATCCAACGGGCGGGTGAACTTGACGTGCTTCTGGTTGGTTGTGGGCCATCAATCGCCCCGCTGCCAGGGACTGTCCAGCAAGCGCTGGTGGCTGCAGGTTTGACTTTTGATCTGATGGATACAGGGGCAGCAGCGAGAACCCATAATCTGTTGTTGAGTGAGGGTCGGCGCGTCGCAACTCTGTTGATCTCTATGGCTTGATTGAGGGGGTAAAACCGTGAAAAAGGCTTGATTTTGGCTGAAAACTGAATACAAAGCCCACTACAAAGCCAAAATCGGAATTTGGCAAAATCTATTTTAAACAGACACGCCTCACAGGGGCAAATTGGGGAATTTCATGAGCACTTCATCTAGCCTTGACCGTATTTTGGTTTTGGAATTGGTCCGCGTTACAGAGGCCGCAGCAGTGGCGGCATCCAAATTGGTCGGTCGTGGGGATGAGAAAAAGGCAGATGCAGCAGCTGTTGAAGCGATGCGACTTGCTTTTAACGACCTAGAGATGGACGGAACGGTTGTGATCGGCGAAGGCGAGCGCGATGAAGCCCCCATGCTTTACATTGGTGAAAAAGTCGGCACCGGGAAGGGGCCAGCCATTGATATTGCGCTTGATCCGCTTGAAGGCACTACAATCACGGCAAAAGGCGGCCCGAATGCGCTGGCTGTTGTGGCTTTTGCGGAAAAGGGGCATTTATTGAATGCGCCTGATACCTATATGGAAAAGATCGCGATCGGTCCGGGCTATGCGGCTGGTGTGATTGATCTGGATAAATCAGCGGGTGAAAACGCCAAATCAGTCGCAGCCGCTAAAGGCGTTGATGTTTCTGAGATTATGGCCTGTGTCTTGGATCGCCCGCGTCATGCTGGGATTATCGAGGACTTGCGCAGGGTTGGTGCTGGCGTGAAGTTAATAGGCGACGGGGACGTACAGGGTGTGATCCAGTGCGCGGTTCCCGATGCTGATGTTGATTTTTATATGGGCACAGGCGGTGCGCCAGAAGGTGTCTTGGCAGCGGCCGCTTTGCGCTGCCTAGGTGGGCAGTTTGAAGGACGCTTGGTTATGCGCAACGATGACGAACGGGCGCGGGCGTACAAATGGGGAATCGAAGACCTGAACCGTAAATATACCCTAGAGGAGCTTGCCTCCGGTGATGTGATCTTCGCGGCAACGGGTGTGACCAGTGGTGCCATGCTTCAGGGCGTGAAGCGGTCACGGTTTGGCGGGTATTCAACGCATTCACTGGTAATGCGTTCATCCACCCGCACAATTCGCTGGGTTTCTACCGATCATATACCCCAATAACAAAGAGACAGCTCTATGAGCGAAACGGGCAAGGATAGCATATTTGGTGATACGCGTTCCTTGCGCGGACGCACATGGTCACAAATCCCCGCTGATGACCGCATGTCCGCGGCTATTCAAGCGGCTTGTGGACTGCCGGAAATCGCCTGTCGGATTATGGCGAGCAGGGGACAAACACCGGAAAGCGTCGCAGATTTCCTGTCGCCCAGCCTGCGCAACAGTTTACCTGATCCATCTGAATTTAAAGATATGGACAAGGCCGCTGATTATTTGGCGGCCTGCATCATGGATGGCCGCCCTGTCGCGGTCTTTGGCGACTATGACGTGGATGGGGCGACCTCTTCGGCCGTTCTAAAGCGCTATTTCGCGGGTCTTGGTGTTGATCTACGGGTTTACATCCCGGATCGTCTAAACGAAGGCTATGGCCCCAATACAGACGCGCTAATGGCATTAAAAGCCGAAGGCATAGACACCGTCATCACGGTTGATTGCGGCATCCTGTCGTTTGTGCCTTTGGCGGCGGCTGCCAAGGCCGGATTGAATGTGATTGTTGTCGATCACCACAAGGCCGAACCGCAATTGCCCGATGCGGTGGCTGTGGTGAACCCTAATCGATTGGACGAGGGCGAGAGCCACGACAAATACGGCCATTTGGCGGCTGTTGGTGTGGTGTTTCTTTTGTTGGTCGCCTTGAACCGCACGCTTAAAACCCATGGTTATTTTGAGAGCAGTTATTTTGCCAACAAGCCCCCACCGGATTTGCTGCAGCTGCTTGATTTGGTCGCCTTAGGCACAGTGTGCGACGTGGTTGGGCTTTATGGTCTCAACCGCGCCTTTGTCACCCAAGGGTTAAAGGTTATGGCAAATCGGGGCAATGCGGGGTTGCGGGCACTGGCCGATGTGGCGCGGCTTGATAGTGCGCCAGGGGCGTATCATTTGGGCTTTTTGTTGGGCCCACGAGTGAATGCGGGGGGCAGGGTGGGCGAATCCCATCTGGGGGCAGAATTGCTTGCCAGCGATGACGAAGATTTCACCCGCGATGTTGCGGCCAGATTGGATGGCTATAACGCCGATCGTCAAGCGATTGAGGCACGAATACTGGACGAGGCAACCCAGATGGCCGAAAGCGCCATTGGCGTCAACGGTGCCCCGGGTGCTTTGGTTTATGTCGCTGGGCGGGGCTGGCACCCGGGGGTGATCGGCATTGTGGCATCGCGGCTTAAAGAGAAATTCGACCGCCCGACGCTTGTTTTAGCCGATGATGGCAGGTTGGCCAAGGGCTCTGGACGATCCATATCAGGGGTTGATTTGGGGACTGCGGTGATCGAAGCCGGTCATCAGGGCTTGTTGGTCAATGGCGGTGGCCATGCCATGGCCGCAGGTTTGACCGTGGAAAGTCATAAAATTAATGCCCTGCGCGCATTTTTGGATGATTACCTCGCGCCATCGGTGGCCAAGGCGCAGAGCGGCGCAACAACCAAGCTGGACGGCGTGATGGCCACGGGCGGGGCCAGCGCAGAATTGGTCGATGCGGTTGAACATCTGGGGCCCTTTGGTGCGGGCAATCCGACGCCGCGTTTTGCTGTGCTTTCAGCGCGGATCGTGGCCGCTAATATCGTTGGCGAAAATCATATCAAGCTGGTGTTGCAGGGGGATGATGGGGCGCGTATCAAAGCAATCGCGTTCCGCGCGGCCGATGATTGGGGCGGTGTCCTGATGGCGGGCGTGGGCAAGCAATTTCATTTCGCGGGACGTCTAAAGCTGGATGACTGGCGCAAGGATGGCAGCGTCGAGATGGTCTTGGATGATGCACTTGGTCCTCTATAGGGCAATTATAAAGCCTATTTAATGGCTCTTTACCCTTCGCACCATAATATCCATGCGGGGCTATAAAAAAAATCGCCAAACGGGCCAAAATCCTATTGACGAAGACGGGCTAGGCCAGTAAACAGCATCACGCTTCTAGTGCGACCCCTTCGTCTAGTGGCCTAGGACACTACCCTTTCACGGTAGGAACACGGGTTCGAGTCCCGTAGGGGTCGCCAGAAGAAGCTTTTCCCCTCCATTGAACATACAGCCGCGCTAAATCAGTCAAAATTTGGCATCTTTCTTCTGGTATTTTTGGGTGGCCGCCGGACTTTTGGGCGCCAAAAACCACTTTTCTTGCAATATAATTGGACTTAAGCCGGACTTAATCTAGTTATAGTATCTCGCCTTGGCTTTCGCCTAGAATTGGGACTATCGCGCGCACGGCATGGGCCGGGATTGTTGGGGGCAAGTTATTGTCGGTTGCTATTAACAGGATGAAAAACTTTAAGTTTTGCGGTGAGGCTGGCAATTTCGCAGCCAGCACGCTTGTCTTGCTGTTATTCTTGTTTGGGCTGGATATATTTCTTCATTTGGGGGTGACATCTGGCGGATTATATGTGCTAGCGATCATTCTGTCGATGCGCGCCAAAAAGGTTGCCACGGTCTATATCGTGGCCAGTGTTTCCACGGTTTTAACAAGTATTGCCTTTTTGATTTTGCATGGCCAAAACATGGATATGGAAGGGGCGTTAAATCGCTTGTTGGGGATCGCCTTGGTGTGGGCGTCTGCTGTTTTGATTG